>Ga0065711_1001340_pt1 | contig 44721 bp, 20 predicted proteins | sample Hoacrofraction12_FD_59098 | JGI IMG/M metagenome (GOLD analysis project Ga0065711, IMG submission 59098) | Hoatzin crop microbial communities from Cojedes, Venezuela - Epithelial fraction 12 v2 (version 2) | ecosystem: Host-associated > Birds > Digestive system > Esophagus > Crop | place... | reverse complement strand
AAAAAAAAAAAAAAAAAAAAAAAAAAAATCTTTGCTAGATCAGCAGTACATCGAGGGCCAGAGCTGCAGACAAGCCGAAGCCCCACAGCTCCCACTGATTTCTCCCATGTTCCAGACCTATCAGCATTTCTAGACGCCGGAACCCTAACACCTCGCCTGAGCTGGGGACTAATCCAAGAGACCTGCCTTTCACAGCTGAGGCTCTGGACGTGCCACCCCCGAAATGCTGACTTCATTACATTTTGCACCTAACTGCTCCTGAGAAAAACACTGGAGGGAAAGAACAGCGAATTAACGCTAACGGGTCTCGCAGAAAAACAGTAAATATCTGAGAAATCTGTCGCAGGCTATTTCCCTCACACCGTTTCCCACTAGGATAATTTAATCTCCTGACAGCACGGACTGGCAAATCCTGGATGGGAGTGCATGTGGGCACACACATGCTCGCGCGTCTGGCTGCCGAAGCGACAGCGACTCAGCTCTACAGAGATGTAGACAGCAAACTGCCTCTTGCCAAAACCGGGAAGCGCAGCGTCCTTTTCTGGAGGGGATCGCTGCTGCCTTCTGCAGCTGGCGGGATTTGGCGTCTCCGTGTGTTTATCCACTGTGTATGATGACATGGGATTTAAATCATCAAACACGGAGCGAAGCTGAGTGCAGTGTTGCTTAGCCAGTGGTACAGTCTGCTCAGGTTCATATTCAAAGCTTCTCTGCCAGGCAGGGTACATGAGGAGCACGTAGGAGACAGGGTGACAGGTAGGAGATGGAAATTTCAATGAAATTAAGGAAGGAGGCGGCAAACATAAACCTACAGTATACACTACCAACAGTTCTGTGAATAATCAAGGCTTTCCATGTGCAGCACATCCAAAACCACTGCAAAATTGGTGGGTTTTATAAATGGCTTAGACTAAAATTAGTGCATAGGAATGATTTTCACTTATTTTTCTGGAAGTGAGGGACCAAAGGCAATGAGAGTAATACGGTGTTAAAAATGTTGGCTCTGACTTCGAAACAGCATGCCTACATGCTGACTGCATCAAGCATTTTGGATACACACAAAACGTTTGGGGGCTATTCCTCCAAAACTCCAGATCCTGACTTGAGGATGGCTGGGAGGAAAGCTCAATGGAGATACCTTCTTCAGCTCTTTTGGTCTACAGAATATTTGCTGCACAGTACCTGGGGTGTTAAGACTCAAACTTCTTGTGAAGTACAAAATGTATCTACAGAAAGAAAAGACATGCAATTTCCAAGCTAAAAATTTTCATGAGGAAAAGGGGACGTAAAATGCAAAAGAGAATTGACATAGTGTGGGTTTTGGCTCTTTTTTTTTTTTCCACTTCATTTATGTAAAGCAGCTTCAAAATAGCCTGTGAGCCAGTAAATCAATACAGCCCTTTGCCCAAGAGTGCTTTTGGTTTGGTTCCCGTGCATAGCCTCTAAGGTACGCTGCCTTTTCACTGGCCTCTGACAAGTGAGAACATCGGGACTTCTGAGCTGATTGCTTTAGGACATAATTGGGGATGCTGGGAAGGGCATAGCAGCAGCAGACCCTCAACCCTAGTGCTCATCTTCCTTGGCCTTGCAGAACCTGAATTTGATCAGCATTCATTTACATGATTTATAAGGAATTCTGGAAATCTGATTTTAGCACAATGAGAAGGTCGTTTCCACTACTAGCTGTTGCATATAACTGTGCGCTATTCCTACCACAGGAAGTTAATGATCAAAACCAAGTGACTTTTCTGTAATTATATATTAATCCCTGCTTCTGACTTTATCATGTTCTCATGGTTTTTCTGCCATAGAAGAGATTGCACTGGAGATACTTGAGAAAACAAAACAATAAAATGAAACTATCTGATAGTCATGGATGCCTCTAACTACTCTGTGGTCACATGTAATCTATTAAGTTAACATGTAACTAATTTGGAACATTAATACGGTTTTTCTTTCTTTTAATTCAGTGATAATAAGTTTGTATAGGAAATGTTAGTCTTGGTTAAGAACAACTAGGGTTCGAAGGAAATGCAATAGCTGGAGAATAAAGGAAGGAACAAGGGTGGGACACCAAGCATTTGCCTCACAAGCAGTGGGCACATGCAGAAGCATACGTGCACACAAGCCCAGAAACACATAGAATCATAGACTCATTTAGGTTGGAAAAGACCTTTAATATCATCGAGTCCAACTGTTAACCTAACACTGCCAAGTCCACCACTAAACCATGTCCCTAAGAGCCACACCTACATGTCTTTTAAATACCTCCAGGGATGGTGTCTCCACCACTTCGCTGGGCAGCCTGTTCCAGTGCTTGACAACCTTTTCAGTGAAGAATTTTTTCCTAATATCCAATCTAAACCTGCCCTGACACAACTTCAAGCCATTTCCTCTCGTCCTATCACTAGTTACTTGGGAAAGGAGACCGACACCCAGCTCACTACAACCTCCTTTCAGGTAGCTGTAAGAGAGAGATAAGGGCCCCCCTCAGCCTCCTTCTCTCCAGACTGAACAACCCCAGTTCCCTCAGCTGTTCCTCAGAAGACTTGCAAGACATCCATTCCAAGTTTAATTTGTATTTCAGAGCCAGTGATTTCACAATAGCAGAGATTTCTCCATTAAATGCACCTTTCTGAAAAAATTCGGCACCAATGATGAGCAAGTGTGAGAGGGAAGAGGAAAAAAGAGACAGTGTTTGGGCTGGATCACCTTGCTGAGTGAAAGGAGCCCAACCAACGTATATGTGTAGATAATTTAGTGTTTCATGGCAATTTTTTGCCAATTTTACCTTTTCTCTCTCCATTTTAAGACAAGGGGTGATGCATGCTCTAGCAGCTATGATGACAGCAAAAGGTGCTGTCAGCAGTTAGACACAGACAAGCACCCACGCAGCCAGTGACTGCCTTCGCCGTGTCATCACCCCTGTGCTCACCCGCCAGTTCCAGTAGGTGGGGACAGCTTACTTCTACCATGTCAAGGGGCACATCAATTAATTAATAATGCATAATCTGTACAGATCTGCTGATTAAAACCCACCTCCACCACAACCTTTAAGAACAACATGACTCAACTGAGAACTTGCCAAGTCTTGTCCTCCAACTCATCCCAGTCACCTCCAATGAAGAGACGATAGAGATCCACCATTCCAAGCAATGTGATCTTTTTCCAAATGTATAGCTTCAGAGAGATGCTTCAGTAGCAGAAGACGCCATTAACACTATTTTTCTTTCTTCCTCATCCATGTTGTATATACATGTCCTACCATCATTACAGGTAATGATGTAAGATTCTGTCCCCTCAAGTTTCCCAGCATTGTACCCAGTTATATTTTTACTAGAGCAAATAGCAAATGAACTTCTTAGAGAATAAAGAACCCAGAAGGGCAGGTACTTTTCAAAGCCTGACAGAAAGTAAAAAGGTGGTGGCCATGCTAGGGAAGGTAGGGGGTGGAGTAGGAGCAGATAGGAGAGAAGGACGCTGAGCAGGTGACCCCAAGGGGAAGGAAGCAGGAACGGAGATGGGGTGAAAAAAATGAAAACCGGGGGGGAAAGCACTGCTAATGGAGATGAAACTGATGGAAAAAAGAGTGTCAATAGATAGAACACACTGAAAGCAACACTTGCAGTTGGCATCCAGGGAAAACACAGTGGAAGGCAGGCATGGATTTACCTGGAGAGGCCGAGACGCCTGAAACCCCTTTGGCTCTACTTCTCTCTGTGCCTTTCCTTCCAATTAAAACTACTGGTTGTAGGCCAAGCTTTCAAGTCTCTTGTCATGGCTGTATTGACATGGCTGAACAAGACCTCTCCGCACCCCTCATTCGGATCAGGGGGAGGAATGCAAGGAGACAGAAAGGGAAGAGGTGACACAGAAAATGGAACAGAGATGGGGAAAAAGACAAAGATGGAAAACAGCATGATAGAGTGACAAAGCTATTAGGTATCGAGCACTTCACTCAGGAAAGTAGGTAATTCGGGGCTGTTCAATAGAATGATGAAGAAAAGATAAGGACTATTACCTACCATAATTTATTTAATAGGGAAAACTGAAAAGGCTAAATAGGATGGCTGAATAAGGAAAATCAAAAAGGTACATGCATAAGGAATCCTTTGTACAGCAGGATCACTGTAGATGCTGGTCAGGTACTTGGAGCCCACTATGCAATATTGTGAGACACAGACCTCAAAATGTTTTGCACATAAGGTGACCACCTGAAAAGCACATAGGGAGTGCAAAAGGCAAGCAAGGAGAGAAATTCCCCAGAGGCACACAAGTGAGTGCACATGTATCTGCACGGTTTTTTTCTGCTATGTGCACTTAAGCAAATATTTAGGAACAATGGGATGAAAACGAGCATAATAAAGAACAGAGTAATTTCAGTTGAAGCTGTTCTGACTCTGAAGCCTGCCTCTGACTCAGGCAGAAACTCCCCTTGCTTCCATATGGACATCTATACTAGAGTGAAGACTGTATTTGAGGAAACAATCGTGAAACGTATACTACCTAGGGAAAGGACAGGCGGTGATCACTGGCCCTTAGAGAGGAACCTCCTAGATCTTGCTAGTTCAGCTCTGATTGGCACTGTCTCCATCTCCTCCTCCCTTCACACACAGCCTCATGAATGACATTAAGGCTATTAATCAGCATCAAGTCTCCAGAGCACCTCCTGCTCTGGAATGCCACTGATGAGCAGATGGGATTTTTGGCAAGAAGTGACCTGGCATGAAAATGAACAGAGGAGGAGAGTACTAGAGGGGAGGGGGAACTGCCTGAAGCTCTCCATTTAAAAGAATGGAGGAAGAGAGACTTCTCTGCTGATACCGTAATTCCAATCTACAGTCAGATAAGAAATGAACAGAAGCCACCTGTGCATATCAACACAAACTGATTTCCTTCCTTAAGAGCCCGGTATATCTACATTTGTGTAGACATATCTAACTTAACTAGGGCAATGCTAGCGCCTACCTACAGAAGCTCAATATGGGTTAACTAAAAAATGTTTACTCAGCCTCTTGCGTAGGCTTTGCAGCTCACACTGATGTCCAGGCAGATGTCATTCTAGGAAGACCCTATCTGGCTAATTGAAGCTAGTGTGGCCACATCTGTATGAACTGCAGCAGTGGCAGCCTAGAAAAAATGCTTCATCCAAAGTCTTTTGAAGCCTGTTGCTCACTGCCTTTTCACATACCTTTTTGCTCAGAAGAAAACAGACAAGCTTCCCCCTGACACTCCCAAAATTCACACACAGGAGGTGTGGGCTCACAAATCCTTCAGTCATGGAATGGGCAAAACACCTAAATAAGGTTTTCCACATTTGGAAATAGTGTCACTGTGAGTGCAAAGAAGACTCCGTTCTTACAGGTCAATGGACACTCAGTTTTAACTCTCCAAATCTCACTGGTGGTAGTGGAAGCTGGGGAGACACAGCCCAGGTTACAATCTGAACCTTTAAGAGTGCTATAGTACTGAAAATCTGTTACACATCTTGGCTTCAAATGTGAAGACAATACTTGAAAAAGCAACAAAGACTATATCTTAGTCATATTTCTTCTTTTTTGAGAAATCTTACATTTTATCGCAGTTACTAAATTAAAAAACCCAACGGCAGAACACAGTTAGTCTGACAGCAAAGCAGTCTGTGCGCAGGCAGCCTAGGAGACGAGCACCTGCTCAGGGTTCATTAGTGAATGGAGATGGAAATACTTTCCTGCCCCACGCTCTCACTTCACACGCGCTTTGGAGAGACATGTGGTGCATCGTTTGGTGATGCACATGGCATGGCAATGCTGCTTTCTGTAGCTCATGTAATACAAGGCTCGCAAACCAGTTTACAAATACTGACAAATGAAGCCTTGTCTCTACAAGATCAGTGTTAACATCTCTCTTGATGTTATCATAAGTCTCGCTACTTTACTTGTTCTGCTCTGCTTTATGTGAATCCCTCATTCTCGGAAGTCAACTGATATGCAAGATCCATAGCTATATAATTGGGCAGGGGCTGACGAAAATCAAGCCTTATGATTCAAAAATCTGAACGTAGTTGAAAAACAGTTTCCACTTAAGAAAAAAAAAAAAAACAATCTTGCTTCTTAAGTTAATTCTCTTATTGCATGACTGACTTCTGATTTCTAATTCGTGGGATGGTAAATTGGAACATTTCTCTATTAATGGGCAAGTACTCTTATCCCTAGCTGGCAGATCAGAAAATTACAAGGCAGCACTAAACCTGACTACAGCATGAGCAAGTTTTCAGCACAGCTAAATTCCTGTTACGTACTGCAGGGTTGAACTGTGCCTGTAAAAAGGGCAAACCACGTATTTAAGAACAAAGGGTGGGCAAAGTCTGAAGTAAAATCCAACTACCTTACTCTCAAGTCCAGTGTCTCGTCCAACAAATATGCTCTTGTCTAAACACAGAATTCAGCAAAACCCCTCCTATTTTAAAACAAAATTCAGCAGGCCCACCGGCAGAGCTATTTGAGGAAAGAAAAACCTGGTAAAAGACACTGGAGCTTCTCATATCTAATTAGGGAGCTGAAGAAGAAGAAAAGGAGCACATTTTTAGAGCACTTTGACGATATTGCCTCCTATTTCGATTGCAATAAACTAGGAACGGTTTCCTCGCCCAGGCAGCAGCAAGCACAGCAGCAACAGTTAGAGACCTTCATCCTGCGAGGCGGTTCAAAGGACAGGAGCAGACAACAGCAGGAGTAGGGAGCTGCCCAGGAGCTAAGGAGTTAAGCAGGTTTCATTCCCATTCATTACACAACCTTAAAAAGTCATTATAGATACATCTCTGGCATAGCTGGGACCCGGAGGCCTTTTGTTTAGCTTGCAGCGTACGACACGAGATGGAGCCCACACCATGCTGTTTAGCACCCACTGAACAGGATGATATGAGCTGTTTCACGCAGTGAGCAGGTTGCACATCATTCCCAGTGAGTAGATGGTTACTGACTTTTCACGGACGATACCTTGCTGTACAAACAAAGCAAGAATTACACACTCTCCCCCGGCTTGTCCTGCTGTCTGCCTGCATCCCAGTTCCCCCTGCATGGGACTGAAAGATGGAAATCTGCAGGAACAACGCAACTGGTTTACACTATCTGAACACAAAGGGAAAGAAACAGCAAAACAAAAATTAAGCAACTGCAAAGAATAAACAAGCTCTCCCCACAAAAGCTTCAAAAATAAAGAAGCCTTTGCAGGCAATTTAATTTCAACACCTGTCTTAAGGGAGTAGGAGTTGGATGGAGTTAAGGTCCATAAAGCAAATTATAAACAGTTACACAAGAACAGCACTATATATTGTAACACGCAATTTTATAGAGGCCTTCAAGTGAAAATAAAACACTGGGTAGTTGGGGCTCTCTTATGTGCCTGCAAAACGTCAGGAAAGAAGCGATTGTATCAGAAATTTATAAACTGCAGAGGAGAAAGCAGGCACAAGTGAGAAAGAGCTAGTAAACATTTTATTTTAAAATGTAATTTTATTTGCTTCAAAAATAATTTGGTGGCTTACTTCAATTTTTTTCCTAGTTAAACAAATGAGTAAGGCTTCTGTGACCTCTCCAAGGTGGAGCTGTTAAGTAACGGAAAACGTCCCCTCGAGTAATATGTAATCAAGGCAGAAAATAGGGAGGGATTTTAAAAACAAAATACCCTACAAAAAATTAGTTCCTAGCCATCTCTTAGATGTCTTTTTTTTTTTTTTCCTCCTCTTTTTAACCCTGGGGAAGAGCAGGGGTGAAAGAGATACAGAAAATCATAACAAAATTAGAAAGAACAATGTTTTGCCCTTCCTTGCATCTATCAGGACAAGAGCGAAGGTTTTTCTTGGAAGGTGAAGGTCAGTGGAGACAGCTGTAACATATGGGTATGCAAGTCCAGGAAACCAGAGGTCCTCAGACTTCCCGTGATGGAGGAGATTGACCTCACATACCCTGCATTGATCCGCTGGCTTTTCCACATATAAAAAATGATCAGATCGAAACTAGGCAAGCTCACCCAAGGGATTCTGCCTCTAAGCCACTTCTGTTTGCTCCCAGACGGGCAGACAAGGTAAGTAAACTTGTCAGAGCAACAACACGGACACTACGGCCAGGCTTGCTGGATGTCAATCTCGTATTTGCTGCTGTAACGCCTTTTGAACTGGGATGTTCACACATCCAGTCTCCTCACAAACCAGAGCTAAACCCATGAGAACAAGCACTGAGTTTAGACCAGGTAAGCAGCACCTCTGCAGATTGTAAATGACTCTGTGTGAGCACAGAGTACCTCTCCCAGGCAACCTATAGCTTCCTGGGATGTCACCGTTGTCACCAACCCTACACATATCGGCCATACAAAACTGCACAAAGTCACTGAGGACAGAGCCCAGGCCCTTCTGACCCCAGAAGTGTAGCCCCTTGCAGCCTGAGTCAAAGTAGCTTTCCCCAAGTAAGACCTACAAAGCCACAGCTAAGCAGTTCAGCTTCTCTACAGCAGTCAGTGGCACCTACTGGCACTTCATTACAAATGCATTACTGGCTGTAAAACGGTGAGAGGTTGAGGCAAGCCCACTGCTTTATTACCCTGGGGTGCATGACCTTGCCATCGCCAGAAGCAGTCGAGGGAATTGCAATGAGAGAACCAAAGGCTGCTGAGGACACGACAGGATGGAGAGGACTCCTACAACAAACAGCGCTGTCCCTCATTCCTTCTTGGACTCCGCCTTCTCCTCCCCCAGTTAGATCAGTGGTCCCCACAGCGATGTGATGCCAGGAGGGGCCCCATGCCCACGGCACTCCGGGATGCGCACTGTTTCACCTGGTGGCTTTATCTCCCCCGTGCAGTCCTCAGCAGGCCGCTGCCACGGGGCTCAGGCTGCACACCCCTCAGAGCGGGGGCCTTTCGTGGTACCTCCATGCAGAGCTGCGTACGGCTATAGCACAGTGCCAGCAGGACGGTGGCACTGACACTGAACAGCTGAGGAAAGACCAGAACCATCCAAGTGCTTTAACCTGACTCCTGTTTGTCAGAGTGCTTTCTCTCTGATGCAGTTTCATTACCTGCAAATCCCAGTACAGCTGAGCTCTCCGCTGGCATGGGAGCACTCTGCAAAACTTGTCTTTCAGAACCTTTTGAGAGACAAGGAGCAGATGTAGGAAAAGGGCATGATTTTCTAGAGGAAATGTTAAGCCTCAGCTGCCTCTGAATGCAGTGAAGGAACCGAAATACAGGGTACTGACTATGGACATCTGGAACATGTGGACCGGGTTAATGAGAGGACAGAAACCATCCACGCATGTAAGGAATAAAATCTGTCCTGCAACTGAACAGTTTCACAGACTGAATCCCTTGCTAAGAAAAGCAAGTTTATCATTTCCCCGTTCCACAATGGGAAACAATAGTCTTTCTTCTTTTCTCTCTTCCTTTCAGCTTCTCTTTTACTCCCCACTGGCTGCTATTTTGTGCCTGTGTGGACCACATTCCTGTTCGTGTAGAATCCTCTGACTGCAAAACAGAAGGTTGCAGCAGAGATACAACTGCCACCGAGTGCCAGTTCCCTCGTTTCCTCCTGTGTTTCTCTCTCCACGAGTCAAGCCCTTGCTCCCCGCTTCCACACATGCACACAGCATGACACACTTTTGCATAAAAGCAACCTTTTGTTAAAGTAGCCCGAATTCTAAGTGAATTCCTACTCCAGTTTTTACCCTAATGCTACTCTCTTGTCCTCAAACATGTAGCTTTCATGTAGCTTTTCCCTAGGTAGTTCCAAAACAACACCACTTCCCAACTGTACCATATGGCTAACAAGGGACAGCCAGCCATAGGTCACCCTCAGACAAATTCCAGCGAAGGCTTAGTCTCTGCAAAGAACCATCTGAGAACNTTTTATTAACACTGCCGTTTGCATTAAGCTATGGGGTCACAACCTCAAAGAACAGGAAACGTTTGCCAAGGAGGCAAAAGACAACCAGCAGCCTAACTGAGGTCTAAATCACCGTTTCACTCTGGGTTATGGCTTCGAAGCCTTCATGACCCTTTTTTAACTATCTAGTAGTCCTACGACGAAGATTAATTTCCTTTCTTTACTTCTAACCACTCAGCTCAATATTCCCAAAGGCACTTGCATAGGAAGAGGTAACTATGCAATGACAAATCTGTACTTTTGTTGTTCATGTCATTTCATCTTGCACAGATGCCAGTCCTCAATATCATATGGAAGATAAATCATCATCTCCCGGGAGTCCACAAGAACAGAGCCAAGAAGCTTATTCACTTGAGACCTTGTTTATCTCCAGATCTGATGATTAACACAGTGAGCAATGCGTAGCAAGGAGGGACTGATGCAATCTGGGTTAAAACCAATATTCATTAGGTGACAGTAATGACCCTCACTCCTTCAACAGAAGCGTACAGATGCTGTGGGTCAGAGTGTTGTTTTACTCATGTCTCATTTCAAATGAGATAATACCGGTGAAAAGTGCTATGCTGACAGCCTTAGAGATAGAAGTCCACCATCTGCATATCACAGGTAACACAGGGAAGCAACAGCGGTGATCAAACGTCTGGAAAACACGACCAAAGGGGTCCGAGTTTGAAGGGAATTCTTGCATTTAGTCTCCAGGATGCTGAAAGGAGATACAGCAGTCTCCAGACATGCGAAAGGTGACTGCAGAAAGGCAGGCAATAAGCAGTTTTCCTTGTTCACAGGGAACAGGACAAGAAATAAGTTTGAATTGATTGTGGTGAGCAAGATATGGGTTAGGCCTTAGGAAATTGTTGCTAGTGGGGGCTCACCATGGGAACAGACCATCTAGGCTGACTGCAGGGCTTCCAGGGCAGAATAAGTCATGTAAACATCTGGCAGAACAGGTCTGAGGGTGGCTGGTCCTGCCTCCATGCAGGGTGATGGCCTGCCTGGCTGCTGGAGATCTGATCCAGGCCTATTTCATGTGACTGCCAGATGCCATCATTATAACCTTCTTCACACTGCCTTGCTAGTGTGCTTGTACCCTCAGCTGGAGATGCCAACACTTTATGGGCTATCTCCCTGTCCATACCACTCAGTCTGTGGTCATTCTGCCCAAAGTGCCGACAGAAATGCTAGCCAGGGCAATTTGCATCTTAGTGTTGTTGGCATCTGTGTATTTGCAAAAGAACCGAGATCAACTAATGCACAACAGGGCAAGTGACCATTACAAAAAGCCTGAAATAAACCAGAAGGGAAAGGAATCACTTCCAGAAAAATGGCTCACGATGCAATAAGGGAGTGTTAAAGGACACCTGGACTCCATGGGCATTCAATCCACCGTTTGGCCCAACAAAGTTGCTGTGCACAGCTGAGAGAGAGACTTGCCAAGAACTTCTCTGCATCTGTCTATAACCTTACCACAATCCTGGCAAGTCTAGATAGCTCTGAACTGCCCTTGGTGGCTACAGACCATAGTCCTTCCCTTTTGTTTATATCCCTTGTACCTAAAATATGAGGTGTAAGTACCCACAAGCCAGCAACTCAATTTTATCCCAGCCACTTGGTTAAAAAAACTCACCAGCCCCTTTCCTCTACAGAAGTAGCTGGAGAGACTTTAGTGATCACTTGCAGCTGGAGGAACAGCAGTCAGCAGTAGAAAAACTGGGTACACCTACCCATGCATTACAGAATGCGTAATGGAAAAAAACTGATGAGAACAATAAAGTAAAAAGCGATTTGTTAGAGCCTCCACAAAATAAAATATGCCTTTATTTTCACCCGTGCCACCATCATCCCTGCTGCGATTGTCACCGGGACTCAGTGCTCCTGGAAGCAGAGTGCTAGAGACAATTTCTGTGATCTCTGGCCCAAATTCCTCCAGCTCTCAGACTCCACGTTCTGCCTTCTGAGCACAATGTGTTGGGAGAAGCAGGAGGAAAACAGAAAGATGTTGGCATCAGTGACAATGGTCTCTTTGCTGAGAATGATGGAAAATAAAGAAGATAGCACTGCCACGTCATGACTATGGTGATGATTATATTGCCTGGAGTTAAACAGAGAAGGGAAAAAAAATCAGTCTTCTGTCACTGACAGGCATGACAAGGAGAGCATGTAAAGCACATGTAGGTAGCACTCAATTTTCCATTTTGACTATTTCTCCTCTTCCAAGTTCCCTCACCTCTGAAGTTGTCTGTGAGTGCAAAGAGAAGTGGTACTCTCCGCTCAAGGATAAGCTGACAAAGTTAATTTGCTTTACTTGCTCCCAGATCCCCAATTCATCCACTGCATCTTAAAAGGCAGTTACTAAGCCACTGGTGTAACAAAGACATTGTTATTAAAGCAGAGTCTTTGGCATTGTGGTGCAAATTAGCATAACGGCATCACACCCTGTGGGGGCATTAAAACAACTGCTTTTATCGTTCCAGTTTAGGTCTTCAGAGATGGAAGCCTCTGATTGTGAAACTGCTCTCAAAAGTCTCATTGAAGTTATCCTGCTGTGTCCTATTAGGATGAGCCAAACTCCATAGAACAGGTTTGTGATTTTCTTTAGATAATGTTGAAAAGATCCAGCATGTCCTAGCTCTCTTAAAACACTAACTCATTTACAACTACCTTGGTGGTTCAGTTCTATAAATATATTCTATCACAAAATGATAATCTGGCTAATTACTGGCAAAAAGCCAGTACAGAAGTGGATGGTCCTGCACTTTGTAAACTGCCTAGACTGCAAACTGAAATTATTCTTGTATACAAGTGCAAGAGAGTAAGTTCCAAATCAGCAACTTTTCAGTTGCGAAATAGCTATACATTATGTACACACATACCATCATTAATTTTTTTGCAAAGAATAGGATTTCCTTCCTCTGAGTGCATGAATGTGAGGATCCCCATGATGCCATGAAAAGCTGGAGTTGCAGGCTCAATAGTCAGAAGACTATGAAGCAGGTATTCTTTATTACGGCACAGGGGGGATCTCTCCTCCAAACGTGCGCCCCAAACACCCTCTCATTTCAGGTTAAATACAATCACAATATCTATATATTCATTACATTTCTAAGAAATGCTTAGCATATTCATGACTTTTCCAAGAACTAATTAGCATACGCTAATATCTTTCATGCATGTCTGTTAGCGTCCTTCAGTGGTCTCTGGGGGTCCTAAGATGAAGGCTTATACTCCTCATCACAGTGTCCGCTGGTTGACCTTTGTTTCTGCGCAGACTCAGTTCTAAGATCACGTGTACCGTGTCCTTCCAGGTTGTTTTGCTCTGGCCTTGTTGCCCTCTTGATGCCTCTTTATCTCTGTAGCTTGGTGCATCTGCCCTCCCAAGGCTGAGCTGTCCAAACAACATCAGTTAGGGGTCTCTCTATCTTAGAGCTTTCCTGTCCCCCCCAAAACAGCAAGTCAAGTCTGTCTAAGTAGTGTTATTGAGGGGCCTCTTTATCTTAGAGCTTTCCTGTCTTCTCAAAACAGCAAGGATCTACTTTAGTTTAATTACAATCACTCTAGTAAGTGGAAATTTTACATTTACAGGTATCACCTGCGACACAGTGAGACTGTGAGTTTCCTGCTTACAGGAGGGATCAACCCTATGGAAATGGCCTAACTAGACCACACCACGTGGGAAGAAGTTCCAGCTCCAGTTCTTTCTAATGACAAGGTCACTTGAAAGGCATGGTCCACTTTAATTACCTGCAAGTAGACTACTTGGTTTGTGAACATACTGGACAACAGCGCAGAGACAGGAGTTGGCACTTTCTATCTCTATATAGATCCAACCAGCTTACCAGCAGGGATAACCATCATGAAAACACACTGTCCTGCTTCCAGACCAAGGCTGAATCTCTATGAGTGCAAAGTTATGAGCCATTTGTTAGGTACGTAGCTCAAAACCAGGTTTTCTCTGCCCTGTCAGTTGTGTAGAGGATCCTTCCTTTCTGTGCAGAACCACGTCTCTGCTGATGGAGCAGCCAAGAAACCTTCAAGCACAGAAGTTCACCCTGCGGGACGAGGCCAGTACTAACTGCCTTCTCAAGACTCACTGAGCTCTTTTTAGGTAACTCTTCCAGCCTAGCTGCTCTGGGGAGTCCTGCCCAGGGGTGGGATATCCACCAACAAGCTTCCTGTTTCACTGGGTCTGTGCATCTCCGAGCACTGGGGCTCATCCCTGGGTAGCAGGTACTGAGCAGGACAGACCAACAGGCTTGGTCAAAGACACCCAAGATGGGTCTGAAGCTGTTTCAGTTTTGGAAGTGGAAACTGTAATATGGTCTGTGGTTTTCCATGCCTGGAATTTGTGTTAAACAAGATATTGGGGAGTTTTCAGTATGCAGTTAGCATAGATATATTGGTGCAATGAGTAGAGTAATCTCTCAGTACTGTTCCCCTGACTATTTTAGCTGTATCTACTTCAAAACAGTTAGTTCTTTTTCAGGCCAGACTGATTCAAAAGAGAATCCGGCCCTTCGATGTAGGGATTTCTCTTGAAGCCCAGCCCTCAGTTCTTGCTGAGTTTAAGAATAGCAGCCATAGCATTTCTAACTCCGGCCTGGGGACTCCCTTTCCACTGCAGTGCTCCACTTCTCAATGCTGGAGCGAATCTTGCTTCTATTCCTGGCTTTTGAGTGAGTCTCCCAAAAACACTGAATTCCAGCTGTGACACTACTGTACTGGGTGGCAAACTCCAGCACACAGGTTTCCCAGAGACGTGCCACAAACCGTGCTGAGCCTTGCTGAGCATCAGCTCTTTGTTTGCAAAGAGCTACCTGTTCCCAGAGTGCACATACTCCCCACCTAAAAATACATTGCATGCCCTCTTAAAATTACCTTTTTCCTTCGTAGGCAGTTGCTGGTGCTGTCACAAGGAAATAACACACACTTCAGCAACTGGGGGAGCTTGTGCAGGGTGGCAAATTGGAAGGAGGAGTCCCCAGGCCATTCTCTTTACATTACAATATGGTTTACAGTTGTGCAGGAGACTGAGAAGACCTGTGGTGCAGTAGCTGAGAAGTGGTCGATGTTAAGAATTACACCTAGCCCAAGATGAAGTCCTGCTGTAGTCCGGCTCAGGTGGACCACAACAGAAGGTGTATCACAAGAGGCTAAATGCCATTTCCACTCGTAATTTGAGTGTTTGGATGAGAACATTACACTGTGTGCTTTCTAAGCTGGTGGACAGGTGATAGAGTCACTTTTATGCTGCTTGTCTCTGCTCTCCCCCTGCCTTGCATTTATGTAGCTCAAATACAGTTTTCCTGTTTCAACTTTGCCAAAGAAACCACGAGCAGCTCCTGTTTGCACGTGCATCTTGCAACCCTAACAATTAGCCCCAAAAAGAGCTGAGGGGGCAAAGAGGCAGTATGTCCTGCTCCTTTCTTCAGCTGTCCTGAAGACAGCCTGAGCACACCTGAGAGGCCTCCTTAAGAAACCACATCTCACAGACTAGCAGCAGACCAACCACTCGATGCTGCTAATGTGGCTCTGTAACCTAAAATCCATGATCAAAACAACAAATACTGGCCTGTGGTGTCAGCTCTCCAGCTACTGTAATGACGGCTCAGAATGAGCTGGCACCACACACAGCCTTGATATGAAGGTAGAATAAAATATGAGGCGGGAAGTGAGACTATCAAAAGGAAACATGAGAGGATGCTATGCAAGGCAAGGCTCTTTGAAAATACGCTGAAGGACTGCATATGAAATAAGAATCGTTTTCAGCTTCCCACTGTGAAACCTCTCTCTTTTGGCCTGCGATGGGGGCTCGGCAGGGACTGACCCAAGCTGGGTAATTTCCACCCTATTGCCTGCACAGTGCTCTCCTAGAGTCTGACAAATGATCTTTATGATAGCCTTGCAAAAATAATGACAAATGAAAAACAACTGCAACCCAGACGAAGGAGCCAAATGTTAAACTCCTGTGAAGTGTGGTAGGTAGCACTAGCAAGGAAAAGGGCTTTGCAGAAGGAAGCCCAACAGAGGAGAACATGGGCAGAGAGGTGAACGGGCAGGCGAATTGGGTGAAAAGAGGGAAGGCACATGGCATCTGAAAATGAAGAAAAAGAGAGCTGGGTAGGAGGGAGGAGAGCAAGGCCAGGGCTGATGGAGCCACATAGCCTGATTAATTTAAGTGGTAGCTACAGTGGCACAAACCTGAGCAGTAACAGAGTGGTAATCAGTCCCTTGTAATTAGTCCTAATCAGCAACATAGCTAAAGACACAGGGGAGTAGAAATAGCAAAGCAAATTCTGTCCTATTTACACTGATGCAAATCCACAATGCTTAGTTTTAAAGCAATTCATCTTATCAATGTTTTGCTCAGAAAGACTAAATAAACCCTATACTGTATAGGCAAAGGGCTTTTCGAACCACACGGAAAATCCTACAAGTTTGCCATTTTCCTTTTACAGCACAGCCACCTTCAGATCTTTGGGATTAATATCATGGAGGTTTCCGTATTTTTATTACTATTGCAGGAGGCGTCACAACTAGCAAGGAAGTTATTGCTCATGGCACAACACAACCACTAAAAAACAGCATCAAACGATTTTCCATTCAATACAACCTATTTACTTGACAAGTTAAATGTTTCAATACAAGTTGAGAACTATATTTCTTTGAAGACAGATAGATTTTAATGGGGAATTTTCGTCAACAGCTATTTTACAGGAAAGAGATGGTCTTGTCAGTCAGGACACTGGCATCTGGGAATCTCAATTCACACTTTAACTGAGCACAGCGAGTTTGATAATTTCATTCTCAGCCCAATACATCTCACAAACACACCCAATGTGGATGGCAACTTCTCCTCAAGACAGAGGAGCGCAGCACAGAAGCGGTTAGTGCAAGTGAAATTGCCTGGCAGACTAGTTATATTTGCAGTGGGATCTTTCACCTGTCTACCACACAGCAGCATATCAGTGATATCACCTCTGTTCCCTCGGTAATCGAATGAGAACTGAATATCGACATCATGTAACAGCCAAAGCAGAGACACCTTTCATCCCTGATGGGTGGCAAGGCCATTCCACATCTATGATCCCTCATGGAAACTGAACCACAGTCAATGTTCTGCTGTCAGGAGTAATGGGGGAGAGAGGTTGGGTTATCCCGGAGAGCACAGAACTACTCATGCTAAATCAGAGAGGAACGTGGTACAGAAACATCCCAGGGTCTCTTTATGGATCCAGCTTAAGTTAAAATAGGTTTATTGGCTCCAGATGAACACTACCCCTCCTGGACTAGACTACCTGCCACAGAGCCTCTGGTGCGGGGTGTACATACACCAAGCTTCACAGCATTCCTGTTGCCCAGAATCCTTGTACCGGCAGAGGACAGACCCCTTCCATGCCTCCAGCATCACCTGCACGCAGAGTCCAGCTGGAGCTTCTAAAACCAGCTGAATCCCCAACAGCTCCAGGCAGAACTGACCTCCTGCCACCTCTCCCCTCCCTACTACCCCCAAGTCCAAGAACACCCTAGAGACACCCAAACAATTGCACTCTTGGTGGGGGTGATACGGCCCTGGATGTAATGCAGCTTCATGCACACAGCACTGCACCTCACTCAGTAAACTTTCTGGGTTCAGGATGCCTCTACGTCCAAACCACGAATAACCAGCAAGCCAGGAAAACCCTTCCTACATGTTCACCTTGCATCTTGCAGCAGAGGCAAGCCTGAGCTCTCCCAGTCACTGAACTTGCAAGGGGAAAACGGATCCTTCCCAGCCCACTCCATCCACCCTGACAGACCCCAAACACCCCCCCACCAACGTGCAAAGCAGAGCCCAAACTTCTCAGAAAAGTGGAAGAGAGAAGCAGAAATGACATTAAGGTAAAGGTGGAATTTATCTCTTGGAAAGTGGAAAAATCAGCACAGTGCGTTCCTTGCTGTCAAGCTCATCAGCGCTGGGAAGGTATGTGTTCCAGAGATGCTACCCAAAGGCATTTATCTCACAGTTATGAGTACAAGGCAGTAGCCTATCTTCTGGTGACAGATTTTTTACAAAAAATACGCCCCATCCTAGCAGAAGGTCAGAGCAGAGATGTGAGGGGAAAGAAAGGAGCAGCAGCAACAGAGCAAGGGAGGCAAATGAAGGGGCAAGGACTGGGAGCGGGGACTCCTTGTTTCTCTCCCACGTGTCCCATTTGGAAGGACAAAAAAGCAGTGAGATTTTTGGGTTTTTTTTTTTTTGTTTTTTTTTTTTTTTTTAAAGTCTTCTATCAATTATTCTTCCTGACTTAAAGCCTTTAAAAATCAAAACCGAAATGGGCTCAATGGTGCAGGCCACCTGCTAAGCCTGAGAACGTCACGCCAAACTGACCTCCAAATGTACGGGTTATTTACAAACTAATGGAGGCAGCAAGAAATTCCATTGCTGCAAGGGCTCCTTCCAGCAAGAGGCAGATCAGAAGACATCACAGACTGATTTAATAGATCATCGAAGGCCAGCAACTGAATTATCGCGTCCGACATCAATCTCACTCCTCGGTCAGACTTTATTACAGAGAAACAGTTATAGAAGGACCTCTGTGAAGAAGCCAGAGAAAGACCTGTATTTCAAAGCCGTGGGCAAGTTAAGGTGGAGAAATTATACCTGTGCTTCACGAGAAAAGAAGAATGCTTGTTTCACTCGTTAGAAATTACTGACCGACCTAGGCAGAAGGGGAGGCAGGAGAGCAGGGTGGCAAGGGGAGCAGTGCTTAACTGCTCTTTGGATTTTTACTGGTGTGTAAATGATTCCTTTCTCCTTTACTAGAGACTGGCATCGTCTTTGGAAGGACTTGTAACGGGGTCTCCTGCTGGAGAGAAGGGAAACTGAATTCCATCTGAAACCCTTCCTCCTTCTTCCTAATTCTCCTCATTAAAACAAGAACAGATGTCAATAACAAATGTATCTTTGTCTCAAAAATACTTATTTCCTGCTTGGGCCCCAAGCCTGGGAGATAACAAATGTTCCCAACCGATACCAGACAATGAAGCTCAGAGGAAGGCCTCGGGGAGGATTAGACACCAAATGTCACCAGTCCTGATTACCTCCCCACCACTGACTGCCACAGAGAGACGGCAGAGAAAAGGGTGGGATTGGGATTCCTGAGGGCGGAGAGGAAAATGCAGACTAGGGAACGGAAAAACAAAGATCTCAGACAGATTAAGGAAATCTTCCTTCAACCCAGACACGGCATTTTGATAGGTCTGGAGCTAGTCCCATCAAAAATGGTGAAAGAGGAAAATTAGAGCTATATGGGGGCTATATGGGAGCCTGGGAAAACAGGGGAAAACTTTGAACACTTCTGTTTCTGACCTTCCATATTTCACCTTCCTGTACAACAATTTTCTTGTCTTCTTGGTCTTTCAGATCAGAGCCTACAGGGTGATTAAAATGATACATATTAATGCACACTCTGTATGCTACCAATCAGCTACCTGAAATACCCACTCAGAGGTGGGTAGACATGGGGATCAGAACCGGAGAAGCAGGGTTTGGAGGAATGCATTTGGCTGAAGTCGTGGGTGGGAAGGCTCGGCCTGACGCTGAGCGGAGTGCAGCTTCGGGAGAATGAAGGCTGAGACTAAAAATCCTTTTCTGTGGGACGCTGCACGCTGATGAAATGCTGGCGAAGTGTGGTATGGGAGGCGAGCCTGGTGACAAGTCAGTAACTGAGTCTCTCCACCCAGCCCTGGCATTCAGGCACCAAGGACCAGCCTGGGATATTCTGTGGCAAAAGGGTAAACATAGAAAGGTCTAATAGTACAGAAGTCTAAATGGAAAAGAAAGCATAATTTTTACAGAACACTGAAAGGTCACTTTGCCCTTTCGCCTGTTTTTGCAACTCCTAGCTCCTCCTAACCCTGACAGCATGAGACAGAATAGGCATACATGTAAAATCACAGAATCACAGAATGTCAGGGGTTGGAAGGGACCTCTGTGGATCACCCAGTCCAACCCCCTGCCAAAGCAGGGTCACCTACAGCAGGCTGCACAGGACCTTGTCCAGGCGGGGCTTGAATATCTCCAGAGAAGGAGACTCCACAACCTCCCTGGGCAGCCGGGGCCGGGGCTCCGTCACCCTCAGAGGGAAGAAATTCTTCCTTGTGTTCAGGTGGAACTTCCTATGGTTCAGTTTGTGCCCTTTGCCCCTTGTACAGTTTGAAAAAAAAGAAAAAACCCAAACCAAACATCAAGATCTTCTCTGGAATAATCGGAAATCTCGGATAAAGTTGAAGAAGAGATCAAGCATAAACACACCCTGTTCCGCCTCCCTCCCTCCCCTTGCCCCCAGACACAGCCGACAGCAAGAGGCAGGTAACAGGCTTTGTCAGCTCCTGATCCACACGCTCGTTTTTGATGGCAGCGAGAGAAATTAGAAATTCAGCTCTCACCCACCTCCACACACCCACTGGAGCTGAAAATGATAGTTCAAATTAAAACGATGATACTTTCCGTTAGTCTCCCAGGGAGTGGAGAGTTTCGGGGGTGGGAAGAGCAATTTCACACAGTCTTTTCTCCTTTTTTTTTCCTTTTGCTTTTTTTTGGAACAAGTGAGAGACAAAAAAAGCTGTATTTGTTTTGTTGGGTTGTGAAAGGTGCGGAAAAACTGTTCCACGGGGTAAGTAAAGAGCTGCCTCCCCCTTTCCATCAAAGCTACTACACCCACAGCCTGTGAAGAGCAGAAGCAAGCGGGAATTGGGTTATGGGAGTGCGAAGGGCAGGAATACCCTGTTTTTAATTCAGAAGTCGTTGTCTCCAGCAGTCTTTTGCCTCTCTTGTCTCTGCTGGTCTCCATGGCAACAGCAGCCCGGCAGAAGCATCCTTCTCTCCCCCGCTCCAACACAGACAAATTCAACCAGGGGTCAAAAGCTGCCCCTGCTTTCAGGAAAGCAAGACAACGTGCTGTCTTCCTTCCTCTTCCTCTCCACTGCCGTCCTCTTTTCCGATTTTTTTGTTTTTTGGTGCATTGGGGCGGGGGCTAACCTATCACACTTGTTTTTCTTCAGAAAACAGCACAGAGAAATGTGTTTTATTTTCAGGCGTCTCTCCAGACAGCCCGGTCGGCCATATTATGTGCAAGTCGGGATGGCTGCAAGAAAGACACGCCAAAAGAAACCCAGGCTGGCTTTCTGGGCAACACTGGATTTATAAATAAAACCAGGGGGTGCACCACTGAGCCATTAATAAATGCTGCATTGTTATTTGTTGCCTTGTTATTTAAATGTCTTGTTTGAAAACCCAGGAAGCTCAATTGACATTGTCCAAACTGACAACAAATTTGTTATTCTCTATTCTCCTTTCGCATTTCTTCTACTGAAAACGTTTCAGACATCTGACCAAATAGCAAAAGCACTACTGGAAAACTTATTGCAGGGACAAGTCGGTCATGCAGCAGATAGCAGCAACCTTGACCAAGCAAACAGTCCCACACTACTTGGACAAACTCAAAGAATGCATTAACCATGAGCAGAATCAGTTTGTAAACAGAAATGAATCGTATTCACTGAATATTTTATCTGGAGCTAAAAATTCTCCTAGTTCTTCTGATTTCTTTGGGTTTGACAATAAGCTTTGCTTAACACTGCAGAGACATAAAGATAAATGGCTAAACAGCTCAGTGTTTTCTGAACGCCTCTGTCACCACAGGACACTCATGAATAGAAATACAAGGGAACAACATTAGTCCTACATCCAAAACACATCCCCCCGTGCTGTGTGCTGTTCAACATCTTGCTTTATCTGAAAGGGTCCTGGGAAAGATGAGGGTGGCTAAATTGCACCCTTGCTTCTCTGCCCCTTCCCTCTCATTTCCACTTTGCCTTTTATGAATTCACCAGCCCTCTCCATCCCTACCAAAGCCGCTCATCAGTTTTGAGTTGGTACTGCGGAGTAGGCTGGAGTCAGAAGATGTGTCTAGGTCTTCCCTGGCTCCAAGGCTGAGCTGCTTTCTCTCCCACCCTCGATCCTTGCTTCCATTGCGGGGCTCGGCAGGAGAAGTTGGTGCTGCTGCTTGGAGTCAGGAGAGCCTCCGGCCGACTCTCACCCGTCCACATGATGGGGAACCAGTCCAGGGTAGTGGGAGACTAAAAACTGTGAAACAAATATTTTTAACACTGTCACCACACGTGATGCCGTGAGGCTCTGCTGCCAAGAAGCGTGGTACCTGTCAGCACCCCAGCATCTGGTTCCTTGCTGGAAAGTGTTTAAATGCTTCCGAAATGTCTCCTGCTCTCTTCCCTTTCCAGGCCAGGAGATGCCACCAGTTGCCTCTCCCATCCTCTCATCACCTCCAGATGTGCTCCAGAAAGGACACTGCTCTCCCGCACCAAAAAGAGATGAAAGCTGTCAGAAATACGAATGTGGTCTTTAAGTGGCTGTGGGCCCTACCCACTCTTGCTCCATTCCCACTTGTTCCATCCGCTCCAAAACCTGTTTTCACATGTCAAAACCACTCCTACTCCACTTCCACAGGTCCCACGTACTCTTCCTTAGCTTCCACCTGCCTCCCCCTTGCTTCCCCTCCGTCTCCACTCGCCGGACCCACTCCTGTTCCACTTCCGTGCGTCATCCTGCTTCTGGCATGGGGAAGGGTTGACAACCTTAACGCTGAGCTATTGCAGGCTCTCCTCGCTCCCCTCCCTCCTCCCTTTCCAGCCTTGCACATATCTATTTATATTGATGATATACTTTAATCTCCCCTTAAGTACTGTCTTGATGGCCTGTTTCTCTAACAAGCATGCATAACTACTGATTTTGATTACCCGTCTGGTCTCTGCTTCACGAGCAACCGTCACAGCAAAGACTACGAGAACATTTTGGAAAAGCTTTAAAAAAGTTTGTGGTTTTTTTTTTTTCTAAAAAAAGAAAACAGAGCTAAGTATTTCCTTAGCCCAGAGGTCATGGTGTGAAGTCCTGGGGTAGCTTTAAAGCCTTAAAGACAAGACGACACCAGAGCTACCATGGGTTTTCAGGTTTTGCGTAAGGGCAGTGATGCCACTAGAGAAAGTAAAACATAGCTTTGTTTCCCCAAGATAACCAATCTCAAACAAAAACAAGGTGGGCTGAAAGGGGACACGAAGGATAAGAAGGATTCTGACAAGCTGACAGGATCGTATTCCTTCACCATACAGCTATGTGTGTGCACGCTGCACTGAGGCATGCCCTTTCATGTGTGTGGATTTTGACTGACATCAAGCATCCCGGTTAATAACCTCAAGAATAGGAAAGTCTTGGACATCTGGTCAGCAAAGCTTTCACTTGCAGGCATCCTCAAGCTGCAGTGGAAACAGATGTCAATTTATCTCGGAAGGTTTTATTGTACGAGACACCTGAGGTGTCCTCAGAGGGTGTACTGAAAGACAGGAGCACACACACACACACACACACACACACAGTGTCACCTTTCGCGTTTAAATAATCACAATGGTACGGTGGAGGTTTTAAATTTCCTGCTGTTGAAGGGAGAGGTGAGCTGACTGGAATGAGGCTGACCTAGGAAACGAATTTAGAATTAGAAGCCAAGATTAATGTGTCTGTTGTTCTGATTTCCAAAGTAGAAAACAAGGTGGAGAATGCAGAAAGAGGGAGGCTGGAAGAGAAGTGGAGTATATAATTGCCTAATTAACAGGATTTTCTCCACTGATTATAATCACTTTCAAATTAAAGAAGGTTTAACTGCATCATAACCAACATTTTTTTTTTCTGCTTTTTTGCATTAGAGAGGTGCCAGCAGTGTCAGTAAGACCACTGCAAGGTTGAAGCTCCAGTGACAGAACTCTTTTTAGTGACCTGGGGCCAAATTTTCACAGCTGGCCTATCCTGGCACAGCTCCAGTGAAGTCAGCAGATTAAATATGACCTCAAGACTACTTGCCTACTGTGCTGCGGAAGAGTGGAAATGCACATCTTATCTGGGTTGTTTGGCAGTGTCCAAGAGCGTTCAATCAAACTGCAGAAAGTATTGCAATTTTTAATTTGGAAAAAGATACTCGGTAAACCATACATTACTAGAATCATAGAATTATTATGCCATGAGATGGGAGAAAGGGAAAGGGAAACATCTTTCAAGGCAACAGCTCAAACTTTGCGAAATGAAAATTTCACGTTATGCTCCAAACTGCAGCATTTTCATGCATGTTCCTTTGCTGCTGCAAACTGTTATTTGGGCATTCGAACTTTGGATTAATTGCATATTCAGCCACCTTTCATTTATGTAAGTGAAAACGTGATCCAAATTTGCATGTGTTACCTTTCAAGCCTAGTCTGACGCTGCTTATTTCTCCAAACGCAAGAAGGTAATACTGACAAATCTCTTCAAACACGTGTCTTTGTGAAACTTCACCTTAGTTTTGGAAAAATTAAAAAACGTTTCAAAAACATTCAGACGTTTCTTTGCCCCAAATCTCTGAACCTTTCAAAGTGGAGAAGAGCCCCCTTGGATACACAACATCCACAAAAGGGGTGGTATAGAAGGGTCTCTGCTTGCCCTGGTTCATTTTTTTCTTATGATAGCCACAGCAAGATCCAATGATAGCTCTTATCCAGAGGCACTGGGTACGTTAAAATCTTTATGGGTGAAATGAACTTTCATCATTTAGACGTGAAACAACCTTACACTGCAAAATGACGGGCCATCTTTAAATAACAAACCGATGGCTTCCTGCNGAGAANGTAACACCATGCACTGTACTACGCTGGATCTTTCTCTTCCTTTGAGAAACTATCACAAACATCATTAACTTCCAAACAGAAAAGAAAATGAAAACGACTTTAGCAAAATATACTCGCATGTCTCAGTATTTTACAATAAGAACGCACCTCTATGCATCATATATTTGACAAGGCCACAATACGTGGCAGGTTGTCCCACCTAAGCACTTATCTTTGAAGCACACAAGAACATGTGAAGACACACATGTAGCAACGCAGAGTGTAAATACGTATAACTTGCATGCCAAATCTTTACCTGTAACTCAGACGCCTACAAGCAGAGAATTGGACGTATCTACACATGCATGACTAACACACATTCCTGCTTCTGAAACACGTACCTTACCCCAACAACCAGCGAATGCGACGGTCAGTGTTCCACATGCTCAGACAGTAACAGATCTGCGCTCCTGCCTGTCCCCACACACAGGCCTGTAACACACCACGCTGCGATCACACAGCTGTGAGTTACGATCCTTAGGCTGTGTGCACCACGGCCACATGCAGACATATGTAGCATTAAAATCCTACAACGCCACGCAAGGATTCTGTGCCCTTTGCTCAAACATGCACATGCAAACAGTCCCCAGGGAGTAAAAGAGAGCTATCAGAAATAAGAAATCTCTTCAAGTTACCTAACTCATTCTGTGCTATTGCAGCATGACTTCTTCTAGATTACTCGCTACTTACATTGCAGATGACCGACAGGCTCACCTGACCACACGCAGAGATGCGAAGCACCTCCGAGGAGCGCTGGGAGCCCACAGATGTAAAAAAGCCAAGTGCACCCATCAGCCCTGACGAAGGCAACGTACAGGGTACCCCACCTGTCTCAGGTGCAGCATTTCCCCCAGGCGTAAAGAGGTACGATGAACGTCTGACCCCGGTCTCCCTGGGGAGCTGAAACGACGTCTCTAGCTGCCCGTTTATTGCCTCCAGTCCTTGACAGCATTGGCAAAGCCATCCATATTGCTGACATTTTTCTCCGCCCTCCCCTCGCTGCCACCCTCACTTGCTGTGGCCGGGTAGTCCTGCTAATGTTGCCATTTACAAGAACAGCTGAGACAGTAGTGCTGATCAAGCATTTCTACACTGCCATTATCGATTCAACAGGCGTACGAAAAGCCGAGGGGTGCTCACAGCTTTTCTGTGCAGTTGCAAAAAGGAGGTTGAGTCGCAGAGCGCAGAGCAGCCTCCCCCTGCGCCAATATGCCCGGCTCGCTGCGTTTCCCGAGCACGCACCAGACCCAGGCTCGCCCTGGATGCTGAACACGTCTGCCAACCCCATCAGGAGCTTGGCCCCTTGCCATAAATCAATAAGTTCTCTTTAGAAGTCCACCATCCAAAAATATTTACTGTACATAATTTAATATAATACTCTCCTGGATAAAGAGCTGACATGTTTAATTACCTGGCTCAAGTGCTCTCCTTCCACAGAATACTGCACGCCCAGCCAGGAACGCGGACAAACACACAGCAGATTTTTAATCTGTTGGGACCTTTGGGTTGGGAGAAAGTTCAGTCCAGAGACTCTCCTCTGACAGCGTCCTCCCACTCCTGGGGTGAGTTTGGGTTTGACCCCAGCAGGAAGCAGCCTCCTGCCCACGCAGCTTGAATAGGCTCTGTCGTTGCCTTACCAACACCTGGAGGGTTTTTGGGAAAGGGGGAGGTGCTGAAAAGAAAGCCCATATCTTAATTAGCTCAGCAGATCACTGTTGCCACTGATTTGATGGTAGGACCACTCATCGTGGAGGGACTTCTTGAGCAAACAGCACTGGCAGAGTTGTATCTCCCACTGCTGCTTTGTAGATATGAGTGTCCAGGACCTCTCTTCGTGGGGCAGCCTAATTACACAGAACCAATCCACCATTTTTTCCTCACAACTTTTGGACTGTGGTTGTGCTTGAAAACAATTTTTGATTTCTAAACCCTCATTTACCCTTTCTTGTTATCTTCCACCTCAGCATGTACATACTGCCATTTGTCAAATGTGGCATCCTTGCCACATGCAATGCATCCTCCTGTGCTTAGGATGCCATCCTGGTAGAGAGCACCACCACTAATGGGGGCTTTGGTTTAGCCTTTCTGCAGTCTCCTTATGAATACACAGCCCAGTCAGGGAGTTTTCATTTCAAGGTCAAGTTATCTGATCACTTATTCCATGCCGCCTGCTCCAAGTTGTATAATCTCAGCGAAAGGTGTGCTAGGAACCAGGTACGGAGTGTCGAATACAAGTACTCAAAGTGAAGGTGGGACATGAGTGTGAGGACACTCTTAGGAGTCTCAGCAAGTACAGTGCACACAGCTTTGTGCAGAGTTAGACTTCTGAATATCCAAAAGCTCCAAAACTTATAAAAACTCACCAGTGCACACAGAAACATATTAACTCACATTCAGATTTTTGGGAATGAAAATATCCCACCTTGCACATGCTGATGAGAAGTTCTGAGCAACTTCTGCCAACTGTTTCCCTTTGATGACCAGGCGAAATGGCAGCTCTGCACCAAAAGCCAGAAACAAAGTGAGCTGCAGTTTAGCCTAGGTATTTTGAAAGAAGATGTCCTTTCTTCCCTGCATGATACATGTCAGCAAAGTTTTCTTGAGAAATATGTATATCCCAGTTCTGCTGGGTTTGTCGCACATTTTTATGAGGAGGTCCCAGTGATCAAGGAACATCACTGCACTAGTTTTCATTTACATCAGCTAAAATATTTGTGGCTTTTTCAATGACAAAATATTTCTCAGAGGCTTCTTGCTATACTGAGTAAAATTTTCTCTACAGTTGCCAGGAACAAGCAATCCAGGGGAACAAGTGTTTGAAGTGAAAAGCTGAGTGTAGATATTATCAAAGACGTTCGTTTGTACCTTAATGATGCTTGTGCAGCAATTCAGAATGGTAAAATATCCTGGATTGTTTGGGCTTTTTTGAAAATAGTCAACTTATTCTTTCAGCTAACGTGATGTACATCCCCTATTTGAAACAGGACCCGCATTTCATCTAGTTCTCATAAGAACCCTTTTACCTAACCTTCAGTGACTTCTGATCTCACTCAGTTAAAGCTTGATGATCACTTCCAAATGCAAATCAAAACCTACTTCTAAAGAGGCGGATGCATACTTTGAGCAGAAAGGTATAAATTTAGACCCCAAATGTTTTCACAGTAGGGGTTTTGTCGGGTTTTCAGAGCTGACAAATTTACTCCCTCTCTCGGTAATTCAGGTAGGTTCCCAGCAATGTTTGATACTTTTTTGTTTGGTTGCTTTAGGGTTTTTTGCAGCAAGGCAGGTCTTGGTTGATCACACTGGTCCCTAGCCTGAACACAGCCTAAATGAAAATGGTAGCAGAAGTCTCCCTACCTGCCTTGTCTCTGAGGAAAGCAGAGTGTCTCGCACGTACCGTGGTGGATCTGACACCCCGTGTGCAGCACTGCTGTGATGCTGCGTTGGGTGCAATGTTGTCACGCGTGACATCCCATGGTGACGGCAACTTGCATGCCCACAGCTCACAAAGCTGCGAACAGGAGTCGCTAGGTAGCTCTTGAAATGCAAGAAATGTCGAAGAATTTGGAACCCTTTCTGCTAAAAGCAGAAATCTGAACCCTTCAGAACAGCATATCTCCAAAACGGATACAGAAGCTTGTGTTACATGCTCTATCCAGTCAGGCACTGTGCAAATTTCCACACGTAATAACAGATCACTGTCAATGTACCTCAGTCTTCATCTGCAGCGTTTTCTGCTATTCTTGTCCCCAGACTGTCTTACGCAGAGCCTGCCTATCACGCCAAATTTTCTGCTAGAGACAAACATCTCGCATGTAAAAATAGCCCTGAACCAAATATCCTTTTTCCAGTCAGTTGCACAGGGCTGAGAGAACACAGATTGAGAACAAACACTTTGATTTCACAGCTGAAGTTCAAAAATCCTTCTGTGTGAGCACCGTAAAAATCTAGTACTCTTGTAATTTAGATTCAGAGCTGCTGTCTCCAGATGATCTCGGATCACCAGATCTACAGAGAAACCACAGATTTGTTTTGCTTGTGACCTAACAACAGTTACTGAAAGCGAAGAGTGTTTTTCTGCTGTCTTCAGAGGTCTGAATCAGGCACTGTATCAGATCACAAAACCGATCTAATATGTAGCCAGTGTATTCACCACTCTGTATTCCCATACCCTTGTCTCTGGTCCCTCTCTAAGAGCTCCTCCGTGACGTGCTGCGTACCAGCTCCCTGCTTTTCGCACAGGCTAAATCCTGCTCTCCCCAGCAATAGCTTATCAGAGTCTCCGGCATTGTTTAGCTGGCTATAAACCAGCAGGCAACTTCTGTCTCCATGGTGAATGATTCTTTGTCATCTTTTCCTCAAAGCTTTCTAATTAGACATCCTGTAATTTGCAGCTTTTCTGTAACATATTTGCAGTGGTGTGTGTGTGCGTGTGTGAGCGTGGAGAATAAAAATTAAAATGTGGCAGTGAATCAGCAGTCCGTAAATAATTGCAATCAATAAACAAACAATTTTTTTTTTTAATGAGACATGGACTGGATCTTCCTTTCAGGCGAGCAGCTGGTCATTTTATTGCTTCATCCTCAAATCCCCCAAGCCAATCTGCCGTAACAAAGAATGACATGGTTTCCACCTATTCTCAACATTATGGGATGACATGTCTGATTTTGGTGATCTGTCCCGCAGTCTGTGGGTGAAGCAAAGAACGGATGCAGAGAAATGGAGAGCACAATGAAATAACATGCCATTTCAGAAAACATTCACCTCTTCGCTGGTCGACGGCTGATCAAAATCTTTTAGCATTTACTAGGCATCTAGCATCCTTTGTGAAACGGGCTGCTGATTTCATCTGGTTCCTGCTGGACAGGTATTTACCTCACAAAAGCAATCTTTACAGCAAGTATTACTTATCCGGCCATGGAGACATGCCAAAATTAAAAAAGAGCCAAAAAAAAAAACACTGAAAGGGGGGCGGGGAGGTGGTGGAACAAAGGAGAAAAGGGAAAAAGCCGAACTAGTGATTCAAACGATTGCTTTTCCCACTAAAGATCCAAACTAATAGCTAATCTGACTGTGGCTGTGTCCCTATCCTCCTCGTGACTGCTTGGACAACCAAAACATGGAAATCTGAATGAACACTGGTACAGTCTTCTCTGAAGTCCTGAGTCCAACCAAGGGAATGAGAAGTGCACTGCCTGGCATGCCTCCTTCGCAGTCTCCAGGCATGAAGCTACTTCAAATCCTAGACCTTCCCCATGGCGTACTTACTCCTGACAGAGGAATAATTTCTACTACCCCAAGGAATGATTGAGGGGTATTCATCCCTTACTCAAGGCAAAGAATAAGATCTCTACTACTGCCTTCTGACCTCCTCAATAAAATGGTTACTTAAAAAAATAATGCTTTTTTATACATTACATAGGCTCTTACGTACATCATATATGATCTCTCAAACCTATTTGACATTGCTAGGAATACTGCAAAGAAAAACAAATTCCATGACTGTCTTGCTCCTTGCCTGGCTGAAGCTGTAAACCCTTGCTTCTAATAACGCAATCAACGCCACAGAAATATACCGCATTGTCACAAAGAGGAGCTTACGATTTCAATTTGGGAATAATTAGATGGAACAGATGTGACTGTCAAGAGTATCTGTGTCTGCAAATTCCTCCAATAATGCATCTGATGACCACAAAATGTTTTATGAGGTTCAAGCCTCATCCACAGCTAATGGCTCCAAGTTAATAGAACCAGTCAAAGGGCAAAGAAAGAAGAGGGGGGTGGTTCATTAATATTTATAAAGCAAAACAAGCAGCAGAGATATTCCCTTTTAACAGGCTTCATTACTTCTTCTTGCACTCTCCTGAAGAAGTAACTGCATTAAAATCCAGGCATTTGAGTATTTCTCAGCTGCCACTCACAATCAGACTCATAAAATCATTTGAACATATATGTATTTATATCTACAAACGGAAACTGGAAGAATCAGAGACAATCTATTCTTTTTAAACTATTTTGTTGCTTGAGGACAGGACTAGATTGACAGACAGCCCTCTTCTGTGCCTAATTCTGCAGGCTCCTGAGTGCCTCCTGAAAACACTTGAGCTTTCTCAGAGCCACGAATGGAAGATGAGAGTGCTGAGCCTCTCTGAAGAGATGTTCAGCAGTTTGCAAGATTGCCCCCTTCATCCTCAAACCAGAGGTAGTCTGAGAAGGCTTTACCAACATGGCTTGTGTCCATGCCCTTGGTCAGCATGGCTAACTTCTAGTAGAAGGGTAATTCCTCGTCAGCCTTGGTTGCTCTTTAACGGTTCTGGAGAAAGAACTGACAGGAAGGGTCCTAAATGTCTATAGGCATGTAAAAACCTAGTAAGATCAAGGTCTACCGACCCTTATTACATCTGCCTATGACTAGCAATGACTTGCAGCTATCAGCAGGTTGGAGTTGCCTGGAACCGTATCAACCTATTCGGTTTAAGAAGTAGGCTAACACCAGCAAGCAAGTCTGTAGTTGGATTTTCTAAACTTGGTATGGTCCCTGAATGTCACAGGTTACAGAAGTACTCTAGGTAGTGTGCCAGACAGCCATCAGCGTCCTGGAACGGAGAAAGTGATGGGTATAGGAGCGGACTGGCCGATTGTGTGATGAGATTTCTACACAGCACTGTTATGGTTCACAACAGACTGCTGGCAGAAACTGGAAACGCATCAAACCAGGGATGAAGCTCCGAGTTCCTTCCCACGTCTGCAAGACTCACAACGCGTCTCTTGCAGGCATGCCACAGACTGTCAGATAAGTGTACATGCAGAAAACATACTCCATGCACCCCTGCAAGACACAGAAATGTACCTAAATTTGAACCATAGCACACAGAGATACATCATGATTGTGACTGCAACGCGCACCTCGTCCTCCCTGCTGATCTCAACTGTACGCTCAACAGAGGAATGGCTCATCAAAGACAAATTTTTGCAAAAACTCAAAGGATAATATTCATAACCAGTAATCAAAGCAACATAATTGATACAGAGAACATTCCCTTGGCTGAAGTTCAACCCCAAGACCTTGGGAAATGAAGCCCGGTCTTCCAACCAGCCCTTCTCTGCCTCCCAAGCAGTCCTTTCACAGTCTTGATCCTGAAAACCTGTGGGAGGAAGAGGGTAACATGAGCTCTGTATGTGCAGCCACATCCTTGCAGACCTTCAGGACCAAACACAGTACACTGAACAGGACCAACAGCCCCTGTATCTTGAGCTTTGAAAGTAATTCTTAGTTGGGTCTGATTCCATACTTTTAATCTTGTGGATGAGCTGAGACAGGAGGATCTCAAACTAAGCCCCTTGATAGTAAGATTGTTGTAGTGATCGTATAAAATCCCCACATCCTGACCTAGCACTGTTAGTTAGTCCTATCAACTCCCTTCTATAAAGAAAAGTAAGAAGGAAGACAGAAAAGGTGACAAAGAACATAGCACCTCGTCGGTTGGTTATTTCAGTGTCTTGGTTACCATGCTGAAATCCAGGTGGGAATCAACACATTTATGCTCACTTCCCCAGAGAGCACTGCCTAGACTAGAGTTTCAGCAATGCAGAAGGTTTGAAATGGCGTCTGGAGAAGATGCTGATTTTTTCATAGCTCAGCACCACATGCACACACGGTCTACCTGCACAGCCTGGCAGTTCCCCCATATACCAAGCCTTTAAAAGCTGCTACAACCATGGTGTCCCAGAGACACTTTGCTCAGAGCAAGGCAAAGCTCCTCACTGAGATCTTTAGCCTCCAACCTCTACAACATTGCAGGAGGCTGAAACATGGTTTACTTCGGTATTTTCTATGGATACTTTTAATAAAAAAAAAAACGTAATTCTTCTTATCAGAAACTTCTACTAGTAATGCAAACTTTCATGAGAAAATACAACTTAAAAAAATTTACTTTTAGATTAAATGCTTGTCTACATGTGCTTGGTTTTGGCTAATGATTTGTAAACATAGATATATTCTTGTAAGGAAGTGTGTATTTTCTGGAAACAAAAACATAGTTTAGGCCAAAATCAAATTTGACATCAAAGCAAGCCCTTAACAGACGTTTTTTATACCCAGCTCTACCCAAAACTTTGTGCAACAGATAAGCATTTTTGGCACCTCTTCCACATGGGGATAAATTGGTACACCTTTCTAGCACTTTCCCAGGGCAGCTTCTCAAGCAGATTTCAGCATCCACGGCGATGCACCTGACTGTTCTCACCTTCTGTTTGTAAATCTTTCAGTCTTGATTGCTCCCAAATTATCAATGCCTATACTTTTTCACAAATGTATGCAGTCCTTTTAACAGCTTCTTGACCTCTAGTCTTTACCTGCACATGTAAACCACACTAATTCTGCAGATTTCTAGCAAAAAGTAGACAGAAAATGGACATTTTAAAATTGAGCATGGATCAGTACGTCTATGTCATTTTAGCCCCCTGCCGCTAAATCTGCAATGCCTCAGCAGAACGTATACCCTCAAAAATCCCACAGGATCATGTATGGTGGAACCAAAATTGTCCTTCTTGTGGTAGGAAAACGGTCCTTCTTTCTTTAAAACTCCCTTTAGTACATCATATTTGCTAAATGTAAATTTTTTTGTTCGAAACAATGACTTTTATCTTCGTCTTGCATTAACATAATAAGCGTGAGACTCCTGTGATTTCCATGCAGCTATTTTTAATTTGTTCCAATAGAAGAGAAAAGGCAACTAGGTTTTCATCCTGCACTTATTTCCGTACATAAGAGATATTTTTTCCACATATTCATTGCTCCTGAAAGCCAGTTCAATCCTGATAATCAGATTATATCACTTATCCTGCTTTGGCAGGAGGGTTGGACTAGATGACCCACAGAAGTCCCTTCCAACCTCTACCATTCTGTGATTCTGTGATTTGTCTAACGTGCAACTTTTTGCCCAGATGAGAGGAATAAGCAACCTTTGCTTCAGTATAAATTGGGATAGATTTGGCAATAGCAACACACATCTGTTACACCACATTCAATAGTGCAATGTTGCAAAATGTACGTAAGTCATTAATGAATTCTGAACTGGAGTTCTTCCATAAAGTTTTGTTCCCAATGGCTAGAAATATTTGGGCTCAAGTAACAGTGAAGGTTATTAGTCACTTCAAAGCTCTCAGACTGGGCAGTTAATTCCAGTCTGCTCCCAGTGATGTCCAGTTGCAAGCAGCGGTGGCTTCTCAAATATTTGTGCGATTGTCTGTATTGATCTCAAAACTGCCCCGAACCTTTTTAACGCATCTAATAACAGCAAAATGTTTTGTTAAGTAAATTCAAGTGGATGCTTTGTAACTCTTCAATGTACAAACAAAACCTTAAGATTTCCTTTTGACTTGGGGTGGCATGACTGCTGGGTTTTATTTACTCACAGTACTGAAGCTTATTAGGAAACAAATGATTTTGCAAATTAATAGAATACTGGAAGTCACACTTCTACAATTTCATTTCTGAAGGACTTTCACAACGCTCAAGCCCAACAGAATTGTTTCCATGGGGTTATATGTTAATTAAAAAAAGAAACATAACAGTGGAGGCATTTTAAATATAAACTAACAATCTGCTCTGGCGATTGCATCTCTGTGATGCTGCGTAAAATCTAAAATTGAAACTGAGCAGAAAACGACTATATAAGTAAAAATGAAAATCACTAGCACCTCATTAAAAGAGGAAACTGCGTTGTGGTCAAACAATATGAATACTGGCAAATGAAAACTGTAATTTTAATATTTACTTTTAATATTCTAAGGTTATTTTAAGTAACAAATAAGTACATTTGTTTTATTATCACTTTTAAATACAGAGACAAATTATTTGCTGGAATAGCTCTGTGGAATACTAGCAGCCCCATGATTTTTAGCCTCACCAGATGCTTCTAACTTCCTTGCTTGTAGCGAAATTCTGTCCTCATTTTGACAGCACCCAGCCCCTCTTTAGCCTGAAATTGTATGGAGTTTTGTGGGATTCAGTCTAGGACAGAGTTCAAGACAGAAATTACTGGGAGATCCAGAAACTGACTGTGAGAAATCTAAGGTCAAAAAGTTTCTATCGAGCTTACTAGCTGACGTATCAAAGGCACTCCCCAAACAGATGGCTGAATTTCCTTTGAAAACTTCTTTATCAGAGACTGTTCTTGTTAGCTCTTTTAGAAAGTCTGTGACATCTAGACAAAAGTGCAGGAGAAGCATTTCCCTACTTAACTTTTTATTCATAAACCCTTCTATAAACCTGGGCTGCCACCTTTCAGCTCCAGAAGCTGGAAAGCACCATTGCAGGTAGCTGTCATACTTCGTGAGGAGGGTCACAGCACCTGGAAGGCCTTGGTGGACTAGTCCAGAGCAGAGCGGCTAACCACAATCACTATCTGTGACTTCTCCTCCTAGCTGGATGGGAATGGGGAGCCTATTAGAGGTCTCTCCCAACAGGGATGATGGATGCCTGGTTTAGCAACAGATAAATCTCATATTAACCATTAGGCAACTGGGTACTACAGAAACCATACTCCCCAGTAGCGGCCTCTCAAGCCACCAGCCTCCCTTTTCAAAGCAAATCATCTGAGAACCTGGCACAAACCCAGACTCCCATCACGGCGCTGGATGCTGTCTGGCCACCTTTGGACCAATGCACTGTCTGAGGACCAGACCTGCTGCACTGGGGACCTACGAAGGGCAGGCAAAGCACGCCTCTGTTCTTCTGGGTTATGTTGTCCCTGTGAGAGGTTGCAGCAGTGTACTGGGACATCCTTGAAGCCAGGTTTACAGAGGGAGATAATATCTCTTATTAAACCAGATGAGATAGCTGGAAGAAACAGAGACAAGCTTCCGGCCTGAAAAACCTGTTTGTTGTTTTCCAGCTACATCAGTTGATCTAATAAAAGATATTATGTCCCTATAAAACTTCTGGTTTTTAAACAATCATGACTATAGAAATCCTGCCACTGCTTATTTTAACCACTCTGAAATGTCCCAGGGTCCTTCCTTTCAGATCAAAGACAGATGGTCACTACGGTTAATTTTTTCTTCCACCTCCGCAGCACCTTTAGGTCCATTCCTCCTACCTAGGCTGCTGGTATTAGTGATAAAATCATACAGCATGAAATAAAGATGAATCCAAGGTGTGTTATTTTCCTCATAACTTAAACAAATAGCATTGTTCCCAGCTTTTTTAACATAGGCTTGCAGAAGGAAGGAAACACATCAAAGACCTTTCTTCCTCTAACACTGCAAGTCTTCTCCCAGCGTGTTAAACCCACACGATTTCGCAGCCCACCTCCACAACAGGCAGCCTTGCCTTCCTGTCCCCCAGCCTTTCATCCCCTTCACTGCCCTCTCCCTGCTGACAGGGTACAAGGGTGAGAACAAATCTGGATTTTTAAATACAGTCACTTAAATAATGAAGTCAGAAGAAAGGTAACCTATACGCTCTTGCCGCTGTAAGGATTACATCCCATCTTATCAGACATATCTGGCTATTGTGGTTCAGGTATCCACAACGTCAATATTAGACTGCGAAATCTAGTTGTGCTTAGTTACCCAGCCACAGAACTAGAAGAAGCTTCGGTGCATGTAAAATGAACCTGCTTACGTATTATTAGTTATATCAGGTCATTGGACACATCAAAGCTCCTCATTAAATTTGAAGCCAATTCAATTTTTCTGTCCTCTGCCCAGGATTTTTTTTCACGGTACTGGCAGTAGCCACTCGAGGGACCTGACTGGCACCTCCAGGATAACTGCACTGCACCTAAGCAATCACATCACTGGCTAGTGGTGGAAGGCTCACAGAACACAACTTTCACGTACTATAGCAATCATTCATATATTTGTTCAAAGTGCAGGTCTGCCCGCATTCAGAGCTGAACACAAAACACATCTCTGTAACTGCCTCTCTGTCTATGGAATTCCAGGTTGTGCCTTCACCTGCTGCAATATATATACTCAAGAGACATACACATGTACACAGTCTGTGGAAAGGCAAAAAGATTGTTAATATTATTTCACTTTTAATGTCTTAGCAGAAGTTCACACACTTTATTTATGAGTTCACATAAGCATTCATGTGATAGTGTGATCAATCAACAGGTCAATAGCTCAACTGATCACCTGTCACCTTTAATTCTTTCAGGATTATATCTCTTAAGACAAAAGAAAGACACATTTTTCAGATACCTTAGAAAAAAAGCAGATCTATCAGCTGTTTCTCTGCAGTAAATTAATATTAACAATCCCAGGAACCTTAAAGGCCTCTGCTGCTCTTCTGCATCTCTGTCATTTCTAGCAGCACATGCAGTTACCATATGGAAACAGACGCACTCACGTTGTTCACTGCAAACACCAAGGATTTGAACGAAGCCACACTTTAACATCTGTGAAAGATGCTGAACTCATGTCTCATTGCTTTTTGTTGTAGTTCATGTGGTAAACTGAGTTCTTTAACTGAGTTACTTGACCAGAAAGCAATCATCAGACATTGATACTTCTTAAACTACCTCTCATCTCTCCAGCCATGAGCCAGTCCAGCAATTACAGGAACAGAGTCTGGATTTTAAGGTCTTCTTCTTTCTGCAATTGATTGCTGTACATCTTTGGTACAACCATTTAGCCTCACTCTGTCCCAGTTATTCAGCCTGCAGAATGGGTGTGTTCAAGCACACTATGCACAGCAGACGTTGCTAACTAGCATTAACGAAATGCAACCTGCATGTGAAAACCTCATGTCTGGCTTACAGCAAGAACTGAACGAAAGACCTGCAAGCACTGAAAGCATTCATGCTCCCAATTTCAGGAAGACAAGAGGTTTGCTAATACTGCCATCTCACCCAGAGTAGGCACAGAGAGAGGACGCACCCCAGACAGACTGCCAATGGATCACCCTGGCACAGAAAAGCCAAAGCTCCTACAATCTTCTGTGGCTATAAAGGGTCCTAGCCCTGGAGAACAGCAACATAGTGATGCAGAAGCAGAGGTGCAATTTGCAGACACCTTTCCAAAGGCAAGCCATGCTCTGGGGAAGCTCAGAGACTCAGGGAACAGGAGGATCTGCGAAGGGCAGGGGTGCAGAGCAGCAGGAGCTGTAACACAACCAGTGATACAAGACACTTAATTCACAGTGAAAGAAGAGCACTTGGGGCAGAGGCTGGCAATTCTCTAATGTCAGAAGAAAATTGGAACTTGGAGAAGTGATGGCAGGTCCATCCATCATCTCTGGATTTCTAACCACCCCATTCAGAGCGGAGGGCCCATGGTGAAAGAGGCTTACCACATTTCAAGCGGAAACGTTCAATGACAACGTTCCTTACAACAGAAACTGCTGCTTCTTTCGGTAGGGATCACATCTTGACACGAAGACTGGTGAGGTGGGGAACCACAGGAAAGAGTTAAAGTTCTGTGGTTCTTTTCTAATAAAGTTGTGTAATGAACAGAGAGAGGAGTAAGGATAGCAAGGGAATCCTGTCCAATAAAACTTTACCACTCTTGCCAGAAGAGCTATGGGTTGTTTTTCAGGAATTCATTTAGTCCAAATAACCTTAATGCAGAATTGGCCAGATGCTCGGGTCAGCGTAAACCAGCGCAGCTCCTCTGACTTCTGGGTAGCAAAGCTCAGCACAGGGTACACCCAAAGTGCCAGACATTAATCATTACTAACATAACACATCACTGCTCACTGAATAAGGTTTTAGCCCTGCTTCAAGACCCACTCCATGACGGTACTTTTATATCTCCTCCTGTTTTCTGCTGGTTTTCTGCCTCCTTGAAATCAATGTGCGCATTTGTTAAACTATTGTTGTGGTAATGTGCCTTACTTTTACTTACATCTGGTAAAAGTTACACTTTTTTCCTTTAGCTCACAATACACAGAGACACTCAGTGTATACGATTGGTTTGCAAATGCCGTGTGACCTAGCTGGCTGAAAGGTGCTCTCTGAGTGTCATAAATCATTCGTTATCTGCCTTGGCTCTTTTTATAAATGGCACATCTTGGCTTTGAGTGCCTTAAATGCTTTGGACCATTTCTTTTGTTTAGGGGAGAAAAACAGCGATAAAGGTTTGTTTATTAACAGGGAAAGAAAAACAGGTATTAATATTTTTGTGCTGTTGCTGAAAGCACAGTCCCAACAGCGGCTGAATTTCCAATCTCTTGTATAAGGGCCATTGACAACCTTTTTCACTAGGCTACCCAGGACGTTGTTTAAAGCTCAACGCACACAAGAAATTTCATGTAAATTAGCCACCTGAGGGTACCAACACAGACCCATGATTGCAATAGAAACATATTGACATTGGCATAAAAAAGGCTAATTAACGGCTTCCTTTCTGCCAGTTGCACACTAGACGCACGCTGCTGCTCAGCATCTCCTGGGCTGCTGCAGATACGCCGGCAAACACTCTCGTTCCATGGAGCTCAGCACTACATTAAAAGGTCTGCACAGAAGCACAGGGGAACAGCAATACGAGGGGATGAGTGCTCCGCAAGCAAAGGGATAGAGACTTCAAAGGAGATCCTCTTCCTTCATGTGGAGCGAAGCTCTCTTCATGCATGCACCATTTCTGGAAAAGCAGACTTTACTTCGTATGTTTTTCTTCCTCAGTACAAAGAGCCATTGAAATGTTGCAGTCCTCTACAGCATGTTTTGGGCTGATAAGAATAACAGCATGGGGGGAATTTAGTCTTTCATTTCACACACAGGAAAACAGACTTTGTGGCGTATTCTGACTGAAAGACAACCCCAAAGCAGGATGTGAAATCGCAGCTTCTAGTGGTTAAAGCCAGACAATTCGTTCAGGGAGTTGCACACTCTGATTAGGGGATCTTAAGGTGTTAAGTAAAAGCCTGAACACTTCCATGAATGCAGCCAAAATAAACTGTGAATTACTGAAGTAATTCTTAAGCAGTACAGGGCTTGATTGCTTGGTATAGTGATTTGCACCCACACATTGTGAGTATCAAGCAGGTGTAAAATGCCTGCAGTGGAGGAGTAGGGAATGCTGATTTAAGAGCATTTTATGCACACATTGCCCTGAACTTAATAGGTATGAAAGCATCCTACCAGGTAAAGTGGAAAGAATTCAGTCCCCAGAACTCAAAATACATGTCCTTTGTGGCTATTAAGCCCTTTATATTTGCAGATGTCCTGATATTAATGCTTACACTTACAATGCACTAGAGAGAAGTCCATACCAAAACCCTGTTCTAAGTCCCACAGGGATCTGTAATACCTGAAACCCATTCCAAGGCTCTCCTATTCACCCCCATTTTTTCAAGTTTACGATATTTTCATTCTTTTGACTTGTTTTTTTTCTGTGTTATACACAGCAGAAGCTGAGCTCACGCTCAGCGTTTCCCTGTAACCGTTTTGCACACACAGCATCACCTCACACGAAGAAAACCTTTATCTAGCCATGAAGATGACATCAGAATGAGTGACTGCACAGGTTAGGCGGTGGTAATGAGACAGGAAGCCTTTTGTCTGAGGTCACTGGAAAACATCACAATTGTCTCAACACAAAATGCAAGCAAAATGAAAGTTGTTCCATTTTAATGATTTTTTGGTTAACTATGAGAAAGGAGTTAGCAGTTTCCCAACAGACTGAGCTCCATTTAACAGAAAATAAATAAGTAAAATACATAAACAGAAAAAAGTACAGTCATCTGACACCAATGCTACCACCCAATAATGAAGTCGGGTCTGAAAACCAAACTAGCTTCTCACCTTTTATCTTCTAGTTCAGGATGGAGGTGCTCTGGTGAGAGGCAGAAATGTGCATTTATGTTGCCTGTGCTGTCCTCATTCTGAAGAAAAGCATAGGACTCAGTGTCTGGGGATGTAAAGTCCACACTAAAACCACCACAGAACAGGGGAAGAGATGAAGGGAATGTAGGGTACCAGAGAGATTCTCTTTTCGCTTCTCACACAGTTGCAGCCCAAGGAGGAGCAGACGATGCTTCCCTGTAACATCAGCTCCTGCCTATTGAGCATTTTCTCACTTCTAGATGCAACGTGCACACTTCTAGGGTAAAACTCTTTACGTGTCAGAGAGAACCTGAAGCAAGAAGAGTAATTTATAAGCAGCCAGTATCCCTAAAAGCTAGCTCATTTCATATTTTTACTTTCTCCAAACTCATCTTAGAGATAACACTTTCCCCTCTGGCAAGAAATTAAAACATCTTTTGTCTGTCCCTTTTATTTCACTGGCTTCGAAAAAAAAGCATTGGGAGGAAGATGGATGCTGTGGCAAATGCACACTGAACACGTTTAGAGTTAAGAAAAACACTGGCCAGGAATAGAAGAGTAGGTTAAGGGTAATGACCTTCTTTTTGCTCCTGAAAATGCAGAACAAAGGTTAGCTGTTCTACTAACCCTGCTCATGTTATTTTTTGACTTCTCACGGCCCAAAGAAGGCCTTGAAGCAAAAATACTGCCTCAAATCTCGCAGCCTGTTTGAGGTGTGCATTCTTCGAGAATGTCTTCCTTTCATCAGACACAAAGCAGCCGATGAATGAAGCCAGCTATCCCCGCAGAAACGAGAGCACACTCGAACACACCGGGCTTGGGGTGCTTGGAGCACTCTGGCAGTTATCAGCAACAATTAGGCAATTTATTTCTCCTGTTACGTCCCTTCACATTAACCACTGCGTGCCCAGTTGGACTGCTCTGAAGAAAAGGGTCAGTGCTTAATTCCATTAACCATCACTGACTAAAATGCCAATAAAACAGGACAGGAAAATAATGCTGGAAGGCATACCGATACGCCACTATCGTAAACAAAACCTGTAGCTGACTGTAAAATAGAAAAGGAAGCAAATCTGTCACACACCACCTCCCCTAGGCCTCCAGACTCCTTCAGACTGGTGTGGCCTCTCTGAATTGTTTTCCTAATTTATTACCAGCAGCAGCGACGATCTGCCGCCTCTGCCTCAGAGCTCTGCTGGAGATTGGAGACTTGCTTTCAAACTGCAAACAGCTTTCGCGCGAGAAGCTTGCTCACCTCTTTTCTTCTTAGATCTCCGTTTTTAAATGAAATTGTAAGGCTGGCAGCACTGGACTGAAAAAGAACCGTTAAACCTCGATAATTTTCTGCTAGAAGAAACACTTTAAGCCAAAATGACAGTCAGATCAGGAAAAAAAACATCCACTTCGATAAGCTGGTAATTAAACAGTAAGCAAGCTGGTAAGGCAATGGGATCAGTCACCCATGCTGGCCAAGATGTTACTGTCAAGTGGGACAGCAAGATTCAAAGGCAAATTTTGCTCATCACCTACTTCAAGGAAAGACAGAAGATGCTACAGATACTCCACTGCAGAGGAGAGGTCATGTGCAGAAAAGCAGAAAGGATCCTGGTCTTACAAGAGAACCCCAAACACAAGGAACACACCAAAGGAATTAGAAAACTGAAGCAGAGAAATGTTTTTAGTATTTTATTGATTTTGTCACATTCCTTGTGATGTGTGAGCTGAAAAGTAACTGACTTAGAATCCCTTGGACAGTCTAGGAAGTATTTCAACTATCCCAGGGCAATAAGCCATCAGCTGGAGCAATCATAAAGCTGAAGATTCGGGAAAATACATGTTTACACTGTATGTTTTGTACAGACCTGAATTGGCCTTGGAGGCTTAGGAGACTTGTAAGCGATAGGTGCCAGAGGAGTTAAAGAAAGCGACAGGACAGAAATCTGTGCAGAGGTAAGGCTTTTAAATCATATCAGCTCAGCCTGTGGAAAATGAGCAAAGGCAGGTGGGAGAGTCCGTAAGACTCAGGCCTGTAAAAACAACAAACTTGCATTAATTTAGCTGTTAAGCTTTGCAGATCTTTCCCATCCCCCTATGTTAGCTCATGCTGCTGAAGCTGTTGCTACCAGTCCCTCCGTCTCCTTCCTCGGTGCCGGTCCCTGAGATCAACTCTGCAAGCGACTTCTGGGGACCCTTTAATTCAGGGCTGAAACCCCTTCTCAGGAAGCGGTGGTCCGCTGGCCACCGCACTGCCCCACATGGCTGCCAGGGAAGAGTGCGGGGTCCAGAGATGCCGTGCGTTGGTGTTGTTTTGACAGACCACATGTTTGACCAGAAGAGAAGCCACTGCAAAGACCAAGTGGTACAACTGAGGAAGCATGGTAAAATCCCACCTTTCACCATTTTTTCCTCTTTCTATGCAAGTCCAGCCCTTCCCTGCCCAACAGAGGCTTGGCGTGAGTCACCCATGAGCAGGCATGCCCAAGGTTCCCCTTCCTGGCAGGCTGAGTGAAAACCAGATGTGTGGCAATTGCAACCCACATGACATTGAAATTTCAGTATGTGGCTACCCAGATATATCAGTTATCACCTATCAGACAGATGGAGAGATCAGCATCTTTAGCACAGAAGACAATTTTTTATTGCACAAGCTAAAAAATATAAAATTCTATTCTTTATAACAATATTAGGGCTTACAAAGTCGATGTATATAACACAGACCACCGCAATTGACCTATCACTTATTTAATGCAAGAAACACTGAGTCTAGAACACGTTTTTCAGAAAGCCTCAATGACAGAAGAATACACAGAAATCACTAACAGCATTAAGCAATGACCTCTGACATCACTGGAAATTTGTATTACCTCCAATGGATGCTGGATTAGAGTCTTGTGGAGTTATGCAAATTACTGAAAGTAAATAACTTATTCCGAGGTTGATACTCTGTTGTGAACAGACTAACTCCTAAAAATATGTTCCCTGGTCAATACTGATGAGTGAACATTTAGTGCCAAAAAAATCTGACCTATGAAGTGCTTATTAAATGCCTTTCCTGGACAATTGTTATGTTTACCTGACTGAGCACTTTATTCCCATGAAGATGCCTCAGTTCTCTGAACAAGATGAACGTCATTGTTAAGAAGAAACAAGCAGTGTTCTAAAGACAGTGATTGGAGCAAGTGGGAAGTCTGTCATTCCAGAAGTCTGTCTGCTGACAGATTGCATTGTCTTTCAACATTAAAAAAATACTGTCAACAGGTAGCAAAATCATACTTACAAGGAAAAAGACCTGCATGGAAGAGGAATAAATCTGAAATAAAATAATAATTTGTCAAATTGCTTCTGAATACTTTTTGCTACCACTCAACTACTTCTGCTCATAAATTATCAGCAATACAATTCCCAGACGAATTCAAAAAAGAACAAAATATTTTGAAGAGTATCCTTAAAAGGTACCATAATCATATGCAGTGTATATTTAGGCAAAGAGCGTTTTAGACTCTTTGAATATTAACATGGCATGCTTTGATTCCTGTGATTTTAGGTTATAACAGATTTCCACAACAGTCAGCGACACCAGCCATTGGAATAGCAGGGCACTAAACAGCATCCTCCCAGGCACAGAGGTTTTTCAACCATGGTTCAAGACTGTAGAGAAAATGACAGACCAAAGATAGTGTCTGAAAATTGCCGACAGAAGTAATGATAATCAGGAAGGTAAAGACCCATGATAAATAAAACCAAGCTGTCACTGTTCTCAGTTATTAGCACAGGAATGAATGACATGCAGTTCCTCCTCCTTTATGGTTTGTCATCTCTGGTCGGGTCACTGGTTCTTTGAGTCTTGAATCCCACTGTTGACTGATGCTTCAGAAGAAGGTAACAGTGTACATGGCCAACCAAATAAGTAGCTGTGGTGGGGAATGGGGGTAAAAACACATCTTTACTGGCTTCGGCACACGATCAAAGTTCCCATGTTGAATGAATTTATCTCAGAGCCTTCTAACATACTTAGGTCCAATTCACGTATTGAAAAAGATCCCAGCGGAGAATGAGGATGGACCTATGCACCAGAAGGCTGTGCTGCCATTCAGCGTGACCTGGATAGGCTGGAAAGCTGGGCAGAGAGGAACCTGATGAGGTTCAACAAAGGCAAATGCAGGCTCCTGCACCTGGGGAGGAACAACCTCATGCACCAGTACAGGCTTGGGGTGGACCTGCTGGAGAGCAGCTCTGCGGAGAGGGACCTGGGTGTCCTGGTGGACGACAGGTTAACCATGAGCCAGC
>Ga0065711_1027947_pt1 | contig 44733 bp, 27 predicted proteins | sample Hoacrofraction12_FD_59098 | JGI IMG/M metagenome (GOLD analysis project Ga0065711, IMG submission 59098) | Hoatzin crop microbial communities from Cojedes, Venezuela - Epithelial fraction 12 v2 (version 2) | ecosystem: Host-associated > Birds > Digestive system > Esophagus > Crop | place... | reverse complement strand
CTGCCCAGGGAGGTTGTGGAGTCTCCTTCTCTGGAGATATTCCAGACCCGCCTGGACAAGGTCCTGTGCAGCCTGCTGTAGGTGACCCTGCTTCAGCAGGAGGGTTGGACTAGGTGACCCACAGAGGTCCCTTCCAATCCCTACTATTCTGTGATTCTGTGATTCTGTAATTACTTGCACAACTCATCTAATATCTAGTCAGTGAGAGATATGGCAATGTGTCCGGGGGGTTTCTCCATCTCCACCCTGATCCCATCTCACCCCCTGGGCTCTTGGCTGTAAGCTGGCTCACCACCTTAGCCACCTACACCCCATCACTTATGGCCCACTAAGGAAAGGCCAGTTGCACTTACGGTGGCACAGAGCAAACCTTCACTCTGTCCTCAGCTGTGGGATTTATATCCATCCCTCCCAGACCCATCCTCCTCCACCCTCCCCATTCACATCCAGCTGTGAATATGCAGTGGAAAAAGAAATAATCCTCCATATTTTTCCAGACATTAGGGCTATTCTGGCTAACTCTGTCCTGGCAAAGAGCATCACGGGATCCTCAGCGACCACATGTGGTCAGGAAACAGTTTTCTGATTTCCAAGAGGCAACTTCTCCTATCATGCCGTGATAATTTTCTCACGGGTGACTCAGATCATGCAGGCTGCCTCCGTGCCACCTACCACCCCAAAAATGGAGACTAGACCATAAAAGGTGCTGGTGAGGTAATGGTCTCACTTCTCGGAGCGAGGGAGCACAGTAGTGAGAAAGAAAGAGCATCATTCTAGGAACGAACTGGGCAGCAGTTTGACTATGCTTCTTTTTTACTGCATATTATTACAGCATTACATTCATAGTCCAGGGTCAGCTGCCATTTCCTGGGGTTTATAACTTGCCTGTTTTAATTAACATCAGGCTGAAACTTGGTAGGGAGGCGGGGTCAGCCCAGATGTTAATGTTATTACAAAAGTGCCTTATATCAGCACTGTTATTTAAAGTATATTAAAGAAGAAACATTTAGGAATGTTGCATTTCAGACAAATAGTAAAGATGGGTCTTCATTTTGGAAGAAAGAAATTTGGCATAGACCTTGTCCCTCTATGAGCAGGCTCACCACTGAGAAATGGGAAGAATCAGTGCTCTGCTGTCTGTGGGGGTCTCCTCTGGACTGGATCACCGTGGCGGGGGAACAAGCACCCCAGCTGCCCTGTCCAGGCTGGTTTTGGGTCTCAGCAGGGCTGATATTAGCTCAGATGCAATGGTTTATGAACTCAGCTGCACTCTTTCACTCACCAGAAGAAATGGTTTCTTGGTGCTATCCTGCCCTAGGATTCCTGCCCCACAGAATCAGAGCCCTCATCTGGGTTTTCCAGTGCCCCCTGCCCACTATTACCCCACATAATGAAGAATTGGCTGTTGAGACTTAGCTAGGCAGACAGGCAATAATGCTTTAAAGAGTTGCCTTAAATATACATTCTCCAATGTCCAGGATGTTTTTGCTGGTATTGAAAGTGCACTAGTAACACCAGCGCAGTTACAGCTATAGCAAAGTGGTCACTACCACTTCTGCAGTAGTTGCATGTTTGCAAGTTGTGGACGTGATCCGAATTATACGCACAAAGTTACTGCGCTTGTGGCATTAACATTATGAACGGAGGCACTGGGACTTGGCACCACCTTATTAGAAACCCCTCATATAGTTAATAGCTCAGCTGGCTGCTGTTTAAAGTTGCTGTCTTCACTTTTCTGGTAGTAGATGACTGCGTGCAGTGCTGAAGTCCTTCTTGGTGAGTTAAAGACTGGCAGGGACTCTCTACCTTAACTCTGAATGCCAGCGCTGTTGTGCACATCGACCACTTCCTGTTGATTTAACCCAGATTTCCGGGTTTCCCAAGTCCATGTTGCTTTCTACAGCTTCACCTCAGTCAGGCTGATTTATAATCTCTCTTTCTCCATGCACTGACCTGAAAACTCTAAAGCTCTTGTAGCTTTAGGAGCAATTTCAGCCTATTCACTGAAAAAGTCATCCCCAAAATCAGCACATCTGCTTAACCAGCCCCCAACACTGGATCACGTCTCGCTTGCTCCTCTACTGAATATCTAGCTTTGAGACAGGACCTGGTGCTCTCCTGACGTTGCAGGCAGGGAGCTGAAGTATCAAGTGGATAATGGACTTGCCTGAGGTGATACTGGGAATCTGTGCTGGGGTGGGATCTCAACACAAGTTTTACAATTTCTTGGGCTCTGACAATTGGGCATCTGTCCTTAAGACATGGCCTCTTCCTAAGGACGAATGCAGAAGTTCTGCTTTTGGCTGTAGAGGGGGCTTTGAGAAAGCAGCACACAAAATAGCCCTAACTTGCATACTGCTTGTCACAACAAACAAGAAAGAATCAGATCTTTAGCCTGTGCGGACTATTCCCAAAGGATATAGAAATGATAACTAAGAGAAGCGACTCTCTTTCCACTTGGCTTAAAATTATTCTACAAAGGGTCATCTCTCTGTTAGAAAAAAGTCAGAAATCTACACATAAAAGATGACTGAAAAGCGCTTGTTAGTTGCCAGTTACTTTATGCTTTGAGCTAAGGACTGGTCTGCCTTGTCCCCAGCCTCCTTCCTCTTCTGCATAAATTAATAGAGAAGTGTCATATCATCACTCTTGCTACATTTGAATGCCCAGGACTAAATGTTTAGGGATATAGCTGGTACAATACCTTTTCCCTTCATGGTAAAGCTACCAAAACTGCCACAGGCAAAAAGTGACATTTCTCCAATGCTAACAGAGAAGAATGCTAACAAGGTAATTTTGCCTGTTTTGCTTTAATTTTGATTAGGGACTCTCTGGCTACAAGTAAATATCTCAGTCTGATTGAGTTGAAAGTGTGCTGTTTGCTTTGTCTTCACTCATTAGTGAACAGCAGGAGCAAATATAGTGGGTAAGTTGATTACAGTTCTTGGCTCCCTGCACAGGCAAACGGTGAATTCCTCAGGACCACATTCCACCTAGGTGTTATATCCCCTGGTGACCCACACAGCAGTCACACATCCCGAGATCACGGCTAAAGCATCTTGCTGGTTTTTGTGGGGGGTTTGTTTTGTGGGGTTTTTTTCATGTGGAAACCTGAAAACTTCACCAACTCTTTCCTGGATGCCTTTTATTGTGTTTACCTTCAGAAACAGCAACATTTGATCATGCATTGAGAAGCTGCATGTTGCCTTGTAAACTCAGAAATTATTTTCAGGTGTATTCTGTGGGTATTTTTTCCTCTCAGAAACTTAAGATGCCTCTGTAGCAAATACCTAGGTATAAGTATTTATGGAACCCTCCTCGTTTTGTTTCTTGAAAACACAAAAGTCCCTTCTGCTGTTCCTAACATTGGTGGGAATGAGCCAGTGGTGTTACAAGGAATTGCATGGCTGCACCACAGTGCGGAGCTGAGGATATGTTTACCAAACGAGCAAAAGGGCATCACTCTGATCCTGCTCCCAGTCCCTACTATCAGTGGACATTACTGAACACATCTGTGCTAGCAAGATCATATTTTCCTTTGCCTTTAGTACATTTTCCAAAGAGCCACTGTTCCCTTGCAGAGGGAAAATGTAGAAGGGCAATAGATGTTTCTGTAAGCCAGAAGCAAAGAAGCTGGAAAACAAGGAGCATCAGTAGCCTGAGTGTAGTATAACTACAAAGAAAGAAATGAGAGCATGGGAGTTTACTGTTCATGGAGGTGAAAAAATTGCAAATAGAAGGAAGAAAACTAAATGCATGGAAACACCTGCTGTAAAAACTCACTGGAGAAATAGCTTTGTATTAATGGGAGAGCCACATCAGGAGGAGACAAAACAGGAAAAGATCAGGGGTCAGACCAAATCACGCAAAAGCCTCTGGCTCTCTCCTGGTCCCACTTGTTTATGCCTAGTGACCAATATTCAATGCCTGGGAACATTCAAACCTCTTGACATCCTAGTCCTGTCTAGGCAAATATTGGCAAGACCCTAACTGCAGCACTTGCTCCAGGAGTAAGCAACTCCCTTAGGATTGTCAAAGGGGACTTGGGGCACTTCTATAGATTTTCACTGTAGTTACAGTCAGCTCATGCCTGCTTGGGAGAATGGAGCAAGGAAATCCATCAGCAGACTTCTGCACAAGGTAGAAGTCTGTCCCTGTGGCTGTCCCTTACTTCCAGAACCATGGCATCCATAATACTCTGGAACACGTGGGTGTTGGTGGAACCACACTGGGGCTAAGGGTTATGTTTGCCATCATTCCTTGGACAAAGATTAGCCAATTACCAGAGCAATGTAAGCAAAGGTAGGCTTAGGTGGGCTTTTCCTGCAGCACTGGCCCCCACAAAGCTGCAGCCTTAAATTGTCTTGCCAGTAAGATCTGTTTCATGCTTTTCCTTTCTCATTTTCCCCTCTCAGAATCTGATACGCATCATAACGTATCACAAACCTGCACCCCTTTAGAGGAGAAGACCATGGGTTTTGTGAGATAAAGAAAGTTTTGACTGTTTTGTTTAATGTCAGGGGTTATTTTCTAGCAGGCAAAAGTTATAAGCAGTTCCCAAGATCCGGGGATGCAGATTCAGTAAAGGCAGACAAAAGATTTGAGGTTATGTTCTTCAGAGGGGAGCCTCTTTTGTTTGTTTGTTTTGTTTTTGCTCAAAAGGCATTTTTAATTTGTTCCTTGGTGAGCTGTTTCCAAATATATTTGTCTGCCATCTTCCTCCTTTCCTGTCTGTTTCTGGTTCTGATTTTCACAGCCATTAGTAAATACATCACCAGTGGGTTCTCTTCTCTAGGATTTATGTTTAGAGTTAAAAATCAATTTCATCTCAGAAAAGAGGATGAAGGGAAAAAGTGCAAGAGAAAAGGAGAAAAAGATGATGAAAAGAAGGAGAAATCACACGGCTGTTTGGATGAAACTGAACAGTCTCCACAGTGTATGGGGAAAGGCCTGATGACATACACTGGCTTTGAGTCAGTGTTCAAGTTCAAAAAATATTGGTCTCAATTTATTAATTGAAATACATAGAAGATTCAAAAATTAAGACCCATATTAGACTGCCTACTAAAACTACCTTCCATCATAACAAAAAAATTTTATATTGCATATAAATGAAGTTTTCAGTGTTTGCCAGAAGCAAATGGTTGGTCACACAAACTGCTGGGAAGTTCTGTAATTGTCTGGTGAAATTCAGTTCCAGATTGCCAGAGCTCTGTGCAGACTGGCATGTGTTTAAACTTGGCTTCTAGCAGATTAGTTTGCATTAGCCTTTCCCTGGCACACACTAAATGGACTCTGACTTGTTTAGCTCAAGAAAGTTTAAATAGTTAAGCAATTTGGGTAAACCACCTGAGATGCTGTATGCAGGCAGGGCTGGAGGCAGAATCGGGGGGCACTGCCGTGTTACTGCCTTCCCATCGCCTCTGGGCTCCTCCTTCGCCCCCTTGCAGCTACGCTAGCTGGGTCACCCGCACAACTGCATCCCGGTGAAGCCATTCAAGTAGCCTTTACTAAGTTAGCTCCTTTAGGCTGAAATGGGTCTAGGGATTCCCCCTACAAATTGCTGAATACTGCCTAGGGAAGCAGCCAGCTCTGGAAGGGGGCAGCAACAGGAGGCGGCAACATCCTCAGCCAGGAACGCTTCAGCCAAGACAGACTGCATGATAACAGCCTTCTACTCTAGGGCTGGAAGGGCTTGTCCTTGCCCAAACTCTTGCTTTTCATCAATATAAGTGAATGCTGAAAAACTGTAAGCTTTCCATCCAGTCATTCTCAATTTATTGCATCAGGAGGGAATAAACATCATACATTTTCTACATTAGATCTACTCTGAGCTGCGCAGGATTTATTTTATTTAGACCACACATTGTGTGGTCTATTTATAAAGTAGAGACCTCTGAAATACAGTTCTGCTCAGGAAGGTCTCAGCTGAGCCATATATTGAACAATCACACACTTTAGCAGGCTGGTGAATGTCAGTGAAATGCAGAAGTCACAGCAGAGGCTGGTCAATAAGATGGAAAATTGGTAGGAAAGCTGGGCGTGGGGCAGAGCCGGCAGGAGCCTGGACTCTGAGCTCTCCTGCGAATTGCAGGAGACCCTTTTCCCAGCATCCTCCCTGCTTGCCATGAGTCACTACTGAGGCTCCACATTGAGTTATCGCCATTTAGAGTGGCATTTTCTTTCAGACCACACAAAGCAAAGGAGCCATATTAGTGAATTTATTGAGTATTTCATTAGATCAATATGGTGTATGATTTAGGAGCCTCTGCCCAGGCTCTTTAAATCTATTTAATCAAACCAATTAATAAAAAAAATCTAGAAAGTTGAAACATATCCTGTAAGGTGCATCGTAAATATACTCCCTTACTTATGCTTTTGATCTCAGCCAGGTAATTAACGGCTTTGGTTAAGTTCAAGTCATTCTCTCATGCCTGCTCATGGTCATAAAGCCCTAAGGCTATGCATAGCTCATGGATTTATTATGTTTTTTTCCAGTTGCAAAAGCTTCTCTAGCTCTGTTTCCATTTTTTTTCCTTCTCTCCCTTAACTCCACCTATGCAGACTTCAATGGCTTTCCATCCTAGCTACAACAGCAGCTGTCATACTTTGTGCAAAAATGCAGTGGAAAATAGGGCCCTTTCACTTTCTAGCTTGTAGGATACCAAAAATACAACAGAAATCTGGATATCCCAGCTGTTTTGCCAGACTCATAACCTGACCACTGCACAAGCCAGACTACAGTTCCTCAGTGGTGCATCAGCTACACTCCAGAGGAGACAAGGCAAACCCGGTGGGACACTGACCTTCTACCTTCCTCATCTAAAAGCAAAGGGGTGGGAATGTATTCCTCTGGAGTAAAGAGGCTCTTCATTCTTCAGCTGAAAAACTCTCAGACATTTAGACAAGCATGGAGGAAGTTGGACGGAGAAAAAAAATTGTGTCCATCAGAGGGGGGGTGCATAGTACGTTGGAGAGAGAGAGGGAGACAGGCAGAGCGTGAACACATTTCTTCCCAGAGTCTTTAAAGTCAAGATAGCAGCTTTATCTTGCTTTACAATCAAGGAAATCCGGGCTCTGGGGGAGAGAGACAAGGAACAGATGAATGGGTTTCCTCTAAACACATGTAATATATATCAGTATCTGAAGAACATTGGTCATAATTCTTGGACAGTGCCCCAGAAAAAAAGTAATGAGGAATGCCGGGCTTGTTGGCTGCTGGGAGCAGGAAAGCTGAGCCTGAGCATGCTGCAGACAAGGAGCTTCTCTCCCTTCTGCTCACAGTAAGTGTCTAGTTTTACCTGAACAGCTGGGGGTGGGGGGAGAAGTGAAGACAACTGACTCAGTTTTTTAGTACAATTCCCTAGACAAACAACATATCTTTCCAAAGGACTGTCAAGTTAATTTTTCATAGTTATGAGAACATCACAGGAGCTATACTGAGGCATTCCAGCAGATGAATAGGCCTATACAAAATGCCAAAGGTCCCTTCTTCTATTGGGCATCAGATTTGTTTTGTAAAATAGATTAAGGCAAATATGGAGGGAGACCTGAGAGGCTGCATTTGTCACTATGTGCTTTATGCTACCACTCTTCATTCCCAGATAAAATCAGGAACTCATGGAGCTACTAAGAGGCTCCTATGAAGACATTCTGACCTAGACAGAGAAGCCAGAAACAGAACAGAGGAAAATTTCTCTGACAGACAGGATAGTGCCCAGACTGTGGTCTACAAGATGCACTCTGGTTTCTCAACACCTAGCTCAGACTCGTCACAGCTTGTACTCTGCAGAAATTCTCTGCCACTGTCAGCGGGCAAAGATCACAGTGAACCCTCTGGATTTCATCACAAGAACCCTGGAGAAGAATATCCCTTTCCTATACATCACACCTCAAAACACTTGCTGCAGCCAGAAACCTCCTGAGGAACACTGGCAGCCACAAGAGCTGGGGTGTTTTCCCTCCTGCAAGAGGGGACACAACAGTCAGTGTGACAGGAATAAAACTGGTATGCAGGAGTGAGAGGGAGAGGTCTACTGGTTCCCCAGCTCTACCAACAGCTTCAGGATAAGTCAATCTGACCTTTGACAGCATAAGTGGAAGTCCACAAATGGATCAAAGCCTTAACATAAACCCTAAAAAAGGACACAGACCATACCCTTGCTTTAGCTTTCAGTTGGGCATGAGCAGCCACGTGGCACTGAAAAGAGCAGATGGGATCATCCCTTTCTGGAGAGCATTTGCAAGCACAAAAACCTGATCACAAATTCTCTGACGACAGCAAGAGCCCTTCCATCACCTTCAGCTGACCTTGGACCCAGCCCAGGGCTCACAGCTGAATGACTCACTGGTGAGGTTTTTTTCTCCACAGCAAAGACAGAAAGAAGACGCTGCTCTCAGAGCAGGTTGGGGACCATGGTGATGAGACACCTCTGTACTTTTTTTCAAGAAGCAATGGGCCAGGCAGGTTCTGTTTAATATCTACTCAGCATTCAGGATCAGACCAAAAGCATGATCAGCTGTGTCTTATTGACAGAGGGTTTCTAAACTGGTCAGGCCCCAGAATGGGGCTCTTCCCCACTAACCCGCTCTCCCTTCGCAGGGTCTGGGGTGACTGTGTTCACTGGGCTGCTGGCGGGTTGCCACCACTGTGGTCCCATTCTCACCCAAACCATGCTCAGCTAGCAGGAGGGGTGGGAAGGAAGGGGGGCGGGAGTAAAAGGACTTCTGAAAGCAGGAAAACAAATCCATAGCTAGTAAATTATATATAGCTCTTATCCCACAATTAGTTTGTAATTCTGAAGGACTGCAGACAGTCAGACTCCTGTGTAATAATCCCTGAGATCAGATTCACATTGAATTGAAGGACTTTGAAGAAAGATAAGCAACAAAAATTAGGCCAGGATCTATACCAGTTTACACTAGTAAAAAGTCTGTCCCTATAAGGGTTTTTAGCAAAAATGTGAGGCCTTTTCTGCAGTTAGTTTTTTATTTGCACAAGTTCTTATCCTCTTTGAATGTTTTTGCTATCTCAAACCCAGATTTTTCTTTATCACTGCTTCAGTGTTGGTGATAACAGGGTTACTCCTACTTTACACCATTGTAAGACACTGTTGGAAAACAGAAATCGCTGTGGGTGAAAAGATGTATATCTCCAGTTTGGATAATTAGAAATAGACATTGAAAACAATGTGTGTTTTATATACTATGTTATATATATAACATTGCAAAATGGGTGGTACTTCCATTCATCATAAATATTGATTACTTGCGTAGTAAGTGATAAATCAAAATGCAGTAATCACCAAATCAAAGATTTATACGAATAAAGAGCAACAAAGCAATTAATCAGTTCCCTGTACAGCCAATGATTAATTAGGTTCCAGTCTGAAAGTATAGAGGCTGGTTTACAATTAAGACTATTACAGATAGGTTTTATATATTTTTTTCCTAAACTTCCTGTTCTTGAAAAGGAGATAAGTTGACCCCAAACAAACAATGTTCTGAGAAGGATCAGATGATACAGTTGTGTGTTTACATTCATGGCTCTCAGCTCCTAGAAACACAGATCACAGGAGCTGGAAGCAGCAGCATGTTGCTAAAATCTCATCGTCAGACCCTTCGCTCTGCCTGGGCTTGCTTTGTTCCACAACTCGGAGTAGGCACTCACCTCAACGCATGGATTTCGGAGCTAAAGCCATCAGAGAGGCCCTCTTGGGGCAGCATAGATCCCGGAGGTGGTCTCTAACCAGTGTCTGTTAAAGCACTACCAGGAGCCAGCATGGATCCAGGTTACTCCTGGCAGCCCAGGAACGGCCGAGTTTGCAAGAGCCACCAGCCCTTGCGGCAAGCAGCCCCGGCAGACAGAGGGGCTGCAGGCACCTTCCTGCCACACACCCGCCTCGCACAGGCAGAAGGTAAAGCTGGAAGCACCACAAAGTGCCAGAGTCCTTCCCGTGGCAGAGGGAAGCGTCCTGCTGAGCCCCAGGGAGTACCAGCTGCAGCATCCCAGCGGTGCATCCCACCTGGTCCTGCCTGCAGTTACTGGTGACAGGGACTAGGACAGCATCCCAGGCAAACCTCAGGCTGCTCTACACACCCGTTACAAAGTCACAGTGAGCAGATACCGACAGGGTTATCATCGCTCTCCAGTCTAGATCATAGGGGAAACATTTGGTGGGATTCAGTTTTGAGTCAGCAGCGCTGCTCTAGCCTGTTGAACTGGAAGCACTGGGATCAGCTGTGTAGCTCAGCAGAGCTGGCACAAGACAAATATTTGTTCCCATATTCTCCTACCAGCAACAGTTCCTCCTTATGCCAGCCAGCTGTTTGGCAAGAATAGTTTCTTGCTCTTACTCATCGTAATGCCTTAGCCAGGTACATACTTCAGCTGAGAGGCACTAGCTGGAGCCTCCTTCACTTTGGCACTGCAGATTACTCTGGGTAAGTCTTTTCGTATGATGTGAATATTGAAAAGGCAGAAGTCATGAGCCTGCAGCCCTACCTGTGCACCTTTCTCAGGCTTTCCACATGTCCAGCTAAGCCAAGTGAGAGCTCTGTGGCTGTGTACAGAGGCAGTGACAAGTTCCCAGGTAATTAGTTTACTCCTCCAAGAACTGCAGTTAAGGGTTACCCAGACAGCTCCAGATAAAAAAATTATCCAATAGTTTTTAGGAGAAAGTCCAATCATTTTATTTGACATTTTGAAAATGTAATGTTACAGCTCCATGTTTCAACAGGAAGGTTTTGAGACCAAATTTGCTAAAACTCAGGCTTTTTATATATAGACACACACGTTTTATTCAAACAGAACAAAACAACATGTTTTGTATAATTCAAAGTGATAGTTTTCAGAAGAGATGACAGTGGTGAGAGCTATCTCAGAAGAAAACTTGCTTTGTGTTCTCTTAAAATGGTGAACAAGCTAAAAAAATTAATTATTCACACATCTCTAAAGCACAAACTGCTTAGTGCAGTTTGGGCCCAGGCAGATGTACGTTAGAAATCTCTCCTAGTCAGCAGCTGATTTTTGATCCTGCTCCACCTCTGCATATAACAACTGAACAAGGCATGAGAGCATCATGTGGCTAACGGCAGGTGCCTTGCACAGAGGCAGCAGTGAAGCATCCTTTCTGCATAGCATTGCCTGCAAATACTCTTTTTGACCTTGTTTTGCCTCGATGCCTGCATTGCTCACTCTGAATTTGGCTGCCTACCTTGCTCTCAAGCCTCTTGTCTCTACTTATTTGTGTTAAGTCTAGGACATATGGACAAAACAACCAGAGCAACGCCAAAGCTGTAACAAAACCCTGTGTGTTCTGAAAACCGCAGAGAAAAAGAACACTTTTTTGGTGGGGAGAGGTGGAAAGGAAAAGGGGAACTGGGATAAGGAGTCAGCTAATTAGCCTCATCTACATTTCAGCTACATGGTTCACAGGTACTAAATCATTCCTGACATATTTAGGTTGCCATTTATTACCAAAATTATTCAATGTGAATTTTGCCATTTAGGACGTGTTAAGAAAAATACTTATGCCTTCAGAGTGACTCCAGCTCTGATCCCTTCTGACATAATGGCACCAGTGGGCCCACACTTTAAGTGCATGCATGCCTGCCCGCAGTAGCAGCCCAGGTGCACAGCTGGATGCACAGCTGTAATGGACAGGACTGCAGGGCTGGGTTTGGATCTAGAGACTGGGGGGCTCAGAAGTGACTTCTTAGTCAAAAAAAACCCCACAACTCCACCATCCCCCACAAAGCTACAAATTAATATCTCCTGCTATGATAATCTCAGCATTCAGTTCAGTGTTCCTGAGCTATATTGAAGATTTTGCAGGCATAAAAACTTGACTTCAAACTTACAGTCTTGAAACCGTATAATCACAGTGGAAACAACCTTATGCCAAAGGACACACACAAACATGCACACTCACACACTTCACATGACTATTAAACTGCCTTATGTTTCTAGAGAACTCTTCATTGTTCATTGATGGGTTGTCCACATTATTTTGAGCCACAGCTCTGCCCCTTCCAAAAAAATATTAACTCAAAGCCTTACCGTGACCCTGATGGATGGAGTTATGGGGCCACTCAGTAGACCAGACCTCCTGGAGAATAGGTGGATTTGGAGGGGCGAGGGGGTAAGTTGCTTCCCTGTAGCCTGTCACCCACCCAAACCTCTTGTTCCAGATCCACTGAGCTCCCCTGTTAGTGCTGCTGCACTCTTCCTCCACATTTTGAACCCCAGCCCTATTAAAGCCTCACATCCTTTCAGGTGAAACCACTGTCCTGGATTATCACACCCCACCCTTCACACCAAGCCTTAACACTTATGGATACCAATGTCACATGGGCAAGGAGACTTTAGCTGGTTTGTAGGTGCTAGGCTTAGAAATAGCACAGCTATACACTGTATTTGCATTAGGTTGTATCTCTGCTCAGATCACTACTAGCCTGGCAACTGTGCCTCTGATCACCAGTGCCACCCACCAGCTTCTCTCTTTTCTGCTGTACTATCATTGTTCTTCTAATGGAGAAATGAGATTTATCACACTGTGTGTAACTGCGTGTGTTTACATCTGTAGGTCCCTGTTTAATAATTTTAAGATGCAATAGCTAATTTCAAAGAAAATTTGACAGAGCAACTGAAGTCTCAGAGAGATGAAGTTCATGCAGGTTTTATGAAAATAGATTCCTGGATAGAGGAAACTGCTCTTATTAATGTCTCCCACAGAGCAAATACTAATAAACTCACCCTTTATTAGACATTAGAGAGTCACTGTAGAAAAGAAATGCTGGAATCCCAGCTCATCAGTCCTGCTGCTTGTGGAAAAAATTGTATAATCTGGATTTAGTTTGCTCTGGGCCACTGCAGCCAAATACAACTCTAAACAATTAAGAGTTGCCCGTACGTTCTCTTATAACTTAGTAAACACAGCCCATCCTACATTTGCGATGAAATTCCCCGTGTTAGTGACAGGCTGAAGATGAATTTTAATGATAAATTTTTAGCTGGCCAGTTCCTTTGCCACTGAAAATCAGCATGAGTCCACAGGCATGAATAAAACGAAGCTGATTTTCACCACTTACTACTTTTTGTTGTTGGGAAGATAATCATTCCTGCATCTCAGAGTTCAAAGAGGAAAACAAAAATAGCCTTTTCCATTAAAAAAATTCAAAGTGGGAGGGGTTTGTTGGCAAGATGTTTCCAGTGAACGGGTCTTGATTTTGCAACCAGCTTCCAACTAATTCCAAGGCAGTCTGAATTTGACTTTCAGGTTATCTGCTGAGCTATTTTCCCAGGCATTTGAAACAGATGAGAGGTAACAGCAGTTTTTTATCCCTTAGCCAGGACCAGTTTCCTATCAGAGGTGCAAATTCAGATTTATCTACTACAAGAAACTTAATAAAAAACACCCCTTTCCCCCTCCCCCAGTCATTGGTTATCATAAACAAATCCCTCAGCAGAAGCTAAAAAGAAGATACTTTGAGGTTAAAAGCAGCCTTTAAAAGAAAATGATGTTGTACATCATCCCAAAATTTAATATGACTTTATGCACAATAGTAATGTGCCTGGTAATGCAAAGATTTTTCTAAAGTAGCTTAATAACAATCCAATATTCTCTTCCTTAAAAAATGAAAATGTATGTCAAAAAGGGATCTAATGTAGCTGCATCTTGTATCCATTGATGGAGAGAACTGATTTACATAGATAGCATTTAACATACTATCATCATTATCCTATCAGTCTTCTGTCTAATCTGGAAGCCTTGAGACAGAGTTCTCAATGTTCTCTGAGGTAAAAAAAAAAAAAAACCAACCAAAATGATGGTAAAGGGGGAGGAAAAAATCAGCGAGGGACAGATGAATATCAAATCAGATGAGATAAAAATGAGATTTTTTTTTTTTTAGCCAGCATAGTATGAGCTTAAAATGCTGAAAAGTGGATAAAACAAATAATGTTTAAGATTCTAGCATACGGTACCACAATGATGAGGAATAAAAAAGAATTATGTTAATGGTTGGGTCTGCATGTGCTTGTGGAGACTGCTCATAGATTGCTTGTGATGGCTTGAAGGATATAGATAGATAGTGTGGATCTCTGAAATCCAGACGGTATATAACATTAATTTTCTTTTCCTCTTTCTCTGTTTTGCATTAATTTAATGCTTGTGGAGGATGAAAGCAATGGAAGGAGGCCTTCTACTGTGGGTGGGCTGGGGTCATATGAAAACCTAGACAGGGTGAGACTGTCCCCACTGAAATTGGGGAGGTTTTGCGCTTCTTTCTCTTCGGACCAATGTTTCATTAAATCGCTCATCATCAGCGCAGGTGTGTGGTTACGGCAACATGTCCTATCCTGTGCTCTGCTCTCTCACGTTCATCGCCTTTCTGCAAACCCACCAGCACCTGCAACTTTCCCAGCCCCAGTGTCTCTCCCTGCAGTGTGAAGGGCTGCCCCAAAGCCCCACAAACTGCTCCAAAGCCCCACAAACTGCCCTGTCAGCAGGAGGGACCAGGTCTGCAGGTCCTGCTGCTGCAATTGCCATGCACACTTCCCACTGCCACCACAGGACCATGGTTTTAAGGATGGAGGAATAGAAACGGCACTTCTGTTTGTCCAAGAACCTTTTCTTCTGAAAACAAGGCCACTAAGCAGGCGGCAGCTCAGAAAGGCATGCGAGGAGATCGGGGCAGGGCTCAGGTCAGCAGGTTAGGGCATCAAAAACAGCAGAGGAGAGCCGGCAACCAAGGAAACCGTGCAGGCTTCCACGTGAGGTGACATTATGGCCCCGCGGATGTCTTTGCTGCACTCTGCATCTTTAAACTCCTATTGAGTGGGCTTAACTGCAGCCACATAAGCAAGGCCAGCGCTCAGCTCTGATGCTGGGCCGTTTGCTCTCCTGCTTACAGCTCTCTGCACTCCTGTCGTGGGGTGGCACACCCCATCCATGCACCACCCAGGACATAGGGCAGGGGCATATTTAGCACAGAGCTATAGGGGCTGCAGCATCCCATTAGAATCCCACAGACGCAATGAATGTTCCTGCTCTGGGTCCATGGCAGAGGCATAGCTGGGCAGACCTTTCTCCACCTCTTCCTGCGTTGAATGGGATGGGGTACATGGCTGCTACTGACCCCATAGCATAAGAGAACATGGGGTTTCCTTATAGTCTTATAGGGACCGTTCTAGCCTAACCACTGGATCAGCCCACCTCTCCTGCCAGTCCTTTGGCTCATGCCCATTTTTTTGCCTGTTTGACAGATTGGTTCCCTCACTCCAAACTAAACAACTTGTATGATGTAAGGATGTGGTCATCATCTTTGTCTGAGAAGGCATGGTAGGAATTCCCGCAGCGGAAGAGCCACAGGCGCTGATCCAAATCAACCTCAAGTGAGTGGAGTTCAGCAGATTTCAGATTTTCAAACGTTTACCTTTGCCTGCATCACATTCACCCCAGGACCACAAGCTAGCCTTGCTCATAGGAGGGTGATGCACAAAATCCTGACTGATGGCCATTACCTGAGCGAGCACGTGGAATTGGAGGGCACTAAAGGAAACAGAGCATCCCTCTGGTGCTGTCTATAACACCCATCCCCATGTTATGCCGCTGCTCAGCCCTCCATTCAATGCTGCATCTGCCCCTGCATAGAAGCAAGTATAATGCAATGCAAAGCCTGGTCTAGTCACTGCACCTAATTATGAGGCAGAATAGAGCAAATTTTACCCTTACATGGACATGGAGTGCCAAAGCCGTGCTGCTGCTGGTGGAGTTCCCCTGTGGTTGCAACTATAGGGCACCCAGCAGGGATTTAATCCTGTTGTAAGTAGCATTATCTTGAGCTCAGATATTTGTTCTGAGCTTCACAGGGTTAGCAGTAGGGATCAGTCCTGCCCCCAAAACCTAGTGGCTTTCAAGGTGGAACATGATCATTTTATAAAAGGGATTATGTGCCATTGTTTGTTTGCAACCACAAAGCACCGGACTCAGTGACTCGGGAGGTGCCTTCCAGCCTTTTGCTGCTGTGTTGCTAATTGAAAGAAAAGCTGCTGGTTCCCTTGTCCTCAACATTTATCATACACAAATCCCTTGGAGGTCTTGCAGAAGGTTTCTGCGGGCACCCAAGCATCCCGGGGCACAAAACCTCTTTCCCAATTTCTAACTCTTATTTACTTGTCTCAGTTTCTATTTTTTTCAGAAGTAGAGAAAAAAATGGGACCATAAAAGAGTGAATTGTAATATTATTTTTCACAAATGCACCTCGCTTCACCTGCTTGATACTGTCCGTCTCAAGCGCATGCAGTCTGATCAACAGCGCTCATAGCAGTGTAGCAGACAGGAGACAAAACGTCAGAGATCCAGACTAAAAGAGCCACTCTCCCTGTACCTAATCTAGACCCAAGCTTAAAAAATATGGCCTGGAAAAGAAGTTGCACAAAGTGAGTTGCCTGGAGCAGATGACAGAAAATAAAAACAAGATGAAGAAACTGTAGCAAGGCTTTTCCAACCAACCAGCGGGTCAAATGGGCTTAATGAAATTCTAAAGAGGGAAGTTTTGTTGAGGAGAAATAGCTGTATGGATCTGACCACCTTTTGGATGAGTAGGTACTGATTTGGTCTGAAGAGCCTCTGCCTGATTTATTTACCTCCACTGGTCTGTGCAACTATGAGACAAAAAGTTGATGGGCACCATGCCCACTCGTGCCAGTCAGGCTCATGTGACTTAGAAGCAAGACTGAGGTTTCAGCACATAAATTTCAGCCCAGGGAAGCAAAGATCATATCGCCTCACCCCAAAAATAGGAGAGAAAGGGAAAGACTTTTCTTTAGATGAGTTAATTTGGAAGAGATCAAAACCAAAGCTTTTTTCTTAAATGGGGTAACTGATAATGCCCTGATCCTGGAGACAGACTTTTAAGCAGATGCAAAGGACTCGCTGAAGACAAGCATTAGTGTTTGTAAGATAAAGCCTTTATTGATACTTAAAGTTCCATCAGTTTAACTAAATGTATTTTTAAAACTCATTTAGTGAAAACATGCAAAACCCTTGGGCAGACACTCTAAAATTGTTTTAATGGTTTTAAATTGAATTGGCTTCATGATTCCTTACTAAATTAAACTGTGCTAACTTTAAATTGTTCTGCAAGTAGCCACACAGTACTATGCACAAGATTAACTAAACCAAGTATTAAACCAAATTTCAGTCAAACCACCTTACATGTAAGTGTGGAAACAGCTTTAAATACAGGAAAATCTTTAAATATAGGATGGTGACATGGCACCTGGCTAAACATGCTAAACACACTGAACCTTGTCCGCTGAGACTCAGAGTTGGAATCACTTCCAAAACTGATGTCTTTGCTTTCTTAGTTTTCTGTAAAATTTTTAAGTATTCAGTTGACTACTGATAAATGGTTTTCTAGCGTGAATCTCTGCAACTCTCACATTCATTGGAGTCTGCTGGGTTTGACACTCTAGGATACTTAAAAAGAACTTTTAAACTTTTTTTTTTTTTTTGGTTCCTCCATGACTTTCTGGGATGGAAAGCAAAGAGGTGTCATTAAAATGGCAGCACCCAGAGACAGCAATGACAGCTTCACAGACTATGATACCGAAAGAGTGACAAGTACTTCTAAAGGCTGCTTTGACAACTCATACTGGAGTTTTCCTTTAAGCTACAATCATTTCTCTGAAGCAATAAAACTGGTGGCTAAAGGATCTGAAAATGAAGAAATAAAGTTGTGTAAAGTTGGCAGTATCTTACAGTGCTCATCAAGCATCAGTTAGATGTAAAATGCCCTGTCTTACACCTGCCAAAGTTGCCTCAAGACCCTACTGCCATGCCGAGCTGTAGCTTATTAATAAAGCTACTGCTCTGTTGCTGGGATCTCCAAGGCAGAAAACAGCGAGCAAGTGTGGGATGATGGCCTGGGCTGCCACTCTGGTACCTGTCCCGCTCCCTTCTGGTCCCTTTTGGTCCCCTTCAGGCCTTCTTAGGACCTTCCCAGGAAGTGATAATGGGACCTTCTGTTACCTTTTCTGCTCAAGGCACTCCTGGTTATTAAGTGGGATTACTGGATTAGTGTCATTGTCATTAGCAGTTGGAGGTTTGTTGCTTGCTCTCTGTGCAGAGCCACAGCGACAAGGCACTGTGCTCATCCTGCTGGGTGCTGCAGGGAAAAACAAGGCAGTTCCTTCCCTGGAGCCCAGCACTGAAGAGAAGAGACACAGGCAAGCCCTAAGGACTAGCTCTGCCCAGGACGTCACTGTCCCACTGTTGGTGTGTTTGAGTTATAACCAGCTCTAACAGCTGCAGTGTTTAAACCCAGTGAGATCCAGATTCAGCAAAGGTGTGGGAGATGTTGAGATGCAGTTGCACCTTCCTGAGGCTGCAGTGAGTTACCTTCCCAATGCAGCAACAGGCCAGAAGGGCGACTGTCTGGGTCACATACCTGTCCCAGCGATGCCCTGAGCGGAAAACAGTTACCTGCTGCACTCCCCATTCAGGGTTTAGCCTGAAGGTTCAATCTAACCCTTGAAATTTGTTTTCACCTGCCTAGAGAAAGGATTGCTTGCCTGAATGATTCAGTTGGTGTCAGCTTAATCAGCTGGACATCAGATTATTATTGTTTTGTTTAGAGGTCAGCAAATCATTCTATACAAAAGTGGGAATCATCTGTGAATTGTAAAAGCTGGCAACTGGACATATATCAAGACGTCAGGGAACTTCTTTAACATTGCCCGGCTGCTGGGCCTGATGCACGTGACTTACACATTGGCATCACCCTGCTTGGTGCCTTCCACCAAAAGGCCAACATCCTTTAATTTTGGCTCTTCCCTGGATTGGGGAAATTCCTTCTTTTCCAGGCCAATCAACAGAAGCTCACTGAGATTTATGGCTTTGATGAGTGAAATTTTCAGCCTTGAACCTACAGACTGCCGCTTTAAATACATTATAGAGATTATCAGCAATGTATCAAGGTGTCTTTGCAGGATGGTATAAACTTCTACTGCACTACTTATTGCCATAAACCATACTTCCAGGTTTTTATTTATATGCGCATTAGCTGAATATGATTGGATCTGTAGCTAGCCCTGGGGACTGGAGTAATTTATATATATCAATAAAGGTCTCCAGCCAGCCACTGGGTGCTCTAAGGGGAACAGTAGTTCCATTTAAAACATTAAGAACTGGAGAAATTGAAAATAACTCTCTATTTAGAGGCCAAGAAGTAAGGCAGCAGGCAACAGAGGTCCCAGCACAGCAAGGCTATACTAAAGAGATTGTTAAAATGTCATTTCACTTACATATAAGCCACAGAAAAAAAATTTAACCCTTTCTCTCCCCTGCTTACTACAAATAATGCTTGAAAAGCAAATATATTCTTCAAAACTAAAGTGTTTTAAATAATCCCAGAGGATATGACCATAAATTTTTGAGTGATGCGTTCAAAGAATTCAGGGGAGTTTAGTGGCAAAATTAGTTTTAAAAAAAGACAGAAAATCTCATTACCTTTTCATTTGTTAATGTTAGAGCTGAAATGTAAAAGCAGCAAAAAAATCCCTCAGTGGCTGGATTTTATTAGGCACAAAAAGCCTACAGGAAGAAGTGTCATCTTGTCTGCCTAAAGTAACCAAACTCAGTACTATTAAATTTTAACGTTAAAGTGTCTTCAACTGCTCTTTTCCTTTAACAAGCAAGGAAAGCACTGCACAAGCATCTAGCATAGATCTGCTGAGGTTTACCTGCCTCCACTGCTCTCAAGTTTCCCATGGTTCATAGATACAGTTGGCTGGTAGTCTAGGTTTTAAAAGTGTTTATACAGTAAAAATTTCATCTCACAGTGAACATCAATGACCTGTAACTCCAACCCAGCTTGATCGACTTCTATAATTTTTTCAAAAATTCTCTTTAACTTTCTGCAAAAGATAACTAGCAGGTCAGAAGGAGGGTAGGGCAAAAATGTTCTAGACATAAAAAAATCCATATGAAGCTGCACAAGAAAAACAGGCTGTAGGGTCTTGCTGTAGTCTGAACTATGGAGCCACACTATTCACATGTCAGGACAAAACAGTCTGTGGGATTGTTAGAGAGAAGCATCTGCTAAAAGACAGCCTTCCCCGTCGTGCTGTATTTTCTCACTTTGAACTAGAAAAGCAATAAGAAAATACAAGCTCCTTTTCGCCATTGCAAGCCCTCTTCTCTCTCTCCTTTGCACCAATGTTTCATTTTTCTTCCTCAAAATCGAGGATTTTTCTAAGGGTCAGAAACACCAGCATGTAGGGCCTGCCTCCTGCAAAGTGAGCCAGTTGGGTTTTCTTTCTTTGTTATTTGCTTAACCTGGGAAAAAAAAAATCAAACCCAAAACACAGAAAACCCACCAGTGTGTTCCTAAACTGGGGAGTAGTCACTTCTAAGCAAACATAGCGTGCTGATGTGACCACACTGCACAGTGAGCGAGCCTTCCTCTCTCCCACACGCCCCCACACCCCATGAGGAAAAAAAAAATTGCTTAATGCATAACAATGCCATTGTGTGCGGCAGAATTCCTGCCTGGAAGGAAGCGTCCCCACCAGCGTCCCCGCGTGCGGCTTGCAGCGCTTTGAATGCTCCTGCTGTCCTTGTGCCGTGGCCAAACTAAATCCATTTCTATTCAGAACTGAGATACTGCTCTGCTGTTCCAGTTTCATTTTGTTTTTTAAGGGTTTGTTTCTTATATAGGGTATTTATTTGCAGTGGATAAACTTCCGATTCATGCGGCTTTACTTTTCCAAGGATATTACTTTCTGCTCTGGGGAGACAGTGTGGGCTGGTGGATAGAGCCATCGGGTAAAGGCTGTGGAGACCTGAACTGTGGTTTGGAGCAGGTCATGCCCTGCAGCCTCTCTTCCCGTCCCTTCAGCAAAACCACCCACCCTCCTGTTTTCATGCATGGTTTCACTGCTCCCATTGAAAGAGTTGTTGCTAATTAATGTCATGGAAGTGCTCTATTTAATCCCTCCAATGAGTGGGCCTGAGTTAATACCTAGGTCTTGTGTTAGACCTTGCACCCTGGAAAAAAGTCATCCTAGGACACACAAGTGGGAGGAAAGCATGACATGTTGTAGAGGAAGGATAAAGGTCAGGAAGAGACGTTGGTGTGACAGGGCAAAGGTGAAGGAAAAACAACGGAGAAGTATCACGGCATGGTAGCTGACAAAGCTGCAAAATTTGCACCATCTACTGATAGTCACCAGCTCTCTCATACAAGGGAAAGAGGCCTAATGCTTGTGGGGGAGGCGTTACTGCACTGGCCTCACTGGCTGCTGCCTTTCACGGACTGCAGCCAGGAACGGGACAGTCCCCTTTCAGCTGGGACTGTGTCTGCACCACGGCCAAATAAACAAGTCTTAGACAAGGTCCAAACTGTGGGTCCTGAAAATGTTTCTGTGCGTTCTGCATGGTGTCCATGGTCCTTTCTAGCTGTTGATAATTATGGGGTTTTCTCTGAATAAGTGCATTAGTGCCTCCACATGCTCACTTTGCTTGGAACTGCGGGCACACCACGCTGCAATGGCTGTGTTATTCTAACATTATTAAATGTGCACTCTTCTTTTATTAGGCTTTTTAATAACATTTAAGTTGCACTCCTGGGAATTTTTGCAGAAAGGGAATGTTGGCCAGCCTAATTTGTACATGAAAATACCCCATAGGCCAAGGAAACAAGATTCAGATGAATTTCATGTACAGTATGACTACGAATACAAGTGCTGAAGGAGCTTTGGGGTGTAAAACCATTCAACTAGGAATGTTTGAATCCCATGTGTTGTGCTCTCTAGGCTGTATCTTGTTTGTGCACATTACTGGTTACATTTCACGTGTATTTTTGCTTCTTTAGTAAATGCACCCAAGTCTTCTCATTCCATATCTAAGAGATGCTTTGTTCCACCCCACAATGGGGCAGTGAAGGACTTACTGCCCTTACAGGAGACCCTGCTCTGCATGTCAATCCTAAATCACTCAATTCCCAGGCTGCCAGAAAAACAAAGCCCTTAGGGATGTCTTGGGTGAGTTGTCCAAGTGCATTCCCAGCCAGGAAATTCGTGGGTGTACAGCGATGCTAGAAGAGAAGGGAACCGTGGGGACAGGCTCTCCTCTCAGGGAAATCACCAGCATAGGCATGAACAGGATCAAAGCTCTGGAGAGGAGCAGACTGCCAATGCCAACTACTGTCTCTTAACACAATTCTCTCTATTTTCCTTTAGCCGACACTGCTGTTAAGCAGCTTTTATCTATAATGAGCTGTTTGTCATCTTCCTTACTTCTACATTATCCCTTTTTAAAAAGCATTTGCAATAATTTTAGAATAGTAAACAAACAAAGTCACTTTAAAAGGGAGAAAACTGTGCATAACCCTTTTCCTTTCCCTGGGAAAATCCTGACTTTGACTTGAATGTTTTAATTCATCTCTCTCTTGGATAGCTAGCGCATGAAGATCCTGACAGAATGGGCTGCAGGAATTCACAGGAACAGCCCTGCATTTCCTTGCTTACAGCTGCCTGCACTGCTGCAGGGTTATTGTTCTCCTATAATACTACATAGTTTGAAAAGTTGAGCTGTTGAAAGTGTTAGAACTGAACATGCACAGCATCAGATTCAGAACTGAAGCGTCTGCAGAGATGTTCCTGTGACAAGGCAGGGACTCCAAGGAACAGAGTTTGGCTTATGGTTTTGCCAAAAGTTCCCTGACTTACCTTAAATGAGGCATTGAATATGTCTGTGCTAATTATTCTCTCCTTATGCTTTGTTTCTTTAGAACAAGACAAATAACCTCTTGTCCCCATCAGCATTCAGCTACTTCCAAAACTTATGCCTGTGTCTTTATCAGGAAAGTTATTCAGATAACTGCTTACTGATGGGAAAATTACAAATTCTTTGATGTTTGTGGAGCACTTTTCTCTACATCCAGTCACTAGCACACAGGAATTCAGATCTGGCTTCGGAGCTTGCAGAACTCCCAAAATGCACATTGTTAATGGCAAGAGCACAAAGAAAATATGGGAGAGATTGGGTCATGGAGCTCCAGTGGTGCAGTCCACTTCCAGGGCTTCAGTACTGCGTGGGAACCCTGACTCAGCAGTGGGAAGCAAGTTGCATGGTCACGTCTCTCTGAAGCTTGCAGGTTGCTCTGTGGCTTCCTTCACATCAAGCTCGTGGGAACATTTTGTTCAGTTCCATGACACAAGATCTGGTTTTTCACTTCTCGTGTTTCATTTTGGGCATGAAATGATGAACAGACCCAGAACCTCAAAGTGAAACTCACTGAAAACCACACGTTTCTTTGGTCTTTGTTTTAAATCCAGGAAAATCCACAACATGCTCACACTTTCTATGAAAAACCATCCATCAGCTGGCTTAAGGAAAGATCCTAATCAAACCTTCCCCTGATTTCATTGGGGAATTCCTGATTTATGCCAGAGTGAAAAAGAAGATTCATAGTAATAATGCCCAGGAACTATACAGTGAACTTGGCCTGGGTTTCTTGTTGATAAAAAAGGAGAAGTGGAAGTAAATCAGTTAGATCAAGATAGTCCTAAAATGGGGTCACTTTCAGGTTTCACATTGGACACTTTGCACAATTTCAGTCACAGTTCATTTTCTTTTGAGCAATTTATCTGCATCGCCACAAACCATTCTGGGTGCAGGAACATCCACTGGGACATGCAGGCTGAAACTCAGTGGAGATGTACATATGGGACCCAAATACTGGGCTTGGCTTGTGTATGTTCTTTCAGTCTTTCACTTTTTGGAGACACATATTGGCACTGGAAACACACAGACCGCAGATCTGCAATGTGTATTTGTTGCGCTATATGGCATATTGGCAATACAGAAGATGTGGTCCTTCAGCACACCTCTGGGATGCAGGGGGAGAGGCAAGGCAGTGGTTCTCCTGGAGAGCGGTGGTGGAGTTGGTTTTATCACTCCTTGGGAAGTGGTCGCATTGTCTGACAATAGTGCTGGTATATGAAACACATGTGAGGACAGCAGAGTACACATGTGGCCTGGTTTGCACATTGCCTTGTCATTTTCTCTTTCCTGGAAGACAAATGCAAGGAAGATGATGGACTTTTCAGAGGCTGGAAAACTATTTTGGTGTTCTGCGGTTCTGTTTTAGCTTGTGGCGAGGCTGGCACAGCATGGCGCGTCAAGTGTGTCTCAAACGTAGCATACTCCTAAATAACCCAGATCTCAGACACTGACGCTAGTACCGTAAGTCCCAATCTTTCTATACATAGTTACTTGAAAAGGTCTTACTTCAAAACTGCTGTTGCTGCAAAATCACTGTTGCTGAGTAATATGACCTATGATATTTCATATTTACTAGAGCAGATCTACCTCATCCCTGCTCCATTTGATACTGCAACAAGAGATATGTGTAATGAGTTAGTCACTGTGAGTCACATAACCTCAGTCTCTACAAAGCAGCTGTTTCATGCTTTCCGTCTTCTTATTTCATAAAAAGAAAAAAAAATGATTCTGAGTGATTCAAGAGTAAAAGGAGGAGATGGTAGTAATCAGTTCCACCTAATGATTGATCAGTTTCTGAGGAATGCTGATCAACTCCAGATGTTGCATTCCAGCCTCAAAATGTGATCATCAATTCAGAACTCCCATCTGGTTTGTCTGACACCAACAACACAAGAAGTTTTCCAAGAAACTCTAAAAAAAATGTGGTTGTTGGGAGAGTATCTCTGCTCAGACCAGTATATTTGCCAGTAGGATGTGGTAGAGTTCCCTTTTGTGAGTCTAGCTCCTTTTGATGTCCCTGAGTGACTGGTCTATTGATGGTATCTGACAGAAAACCACCCACTTTTGGAGACAGCCTCTCCTAACACCCTAACTTTCAAGGCCAGCGACTGCTGGATGCCACCCTCTCTAGGTGTGCTGGAGGAGAACTGTGGGTGACACTCCAGTGTTAATATTTTAACTCCCCCCCAAAATCAGAAGATAATTTGATTCAGCCCTCTTGCCCATGTGCCAGATTTCACAGGAAGCAATGACTGCCAGCAACTCCACTGTGTTATGCATTTGCAAACTTTCTTTTTTTTGCTTCCTTATTTCTCAGAGCTCCGCTTCCCTTATTCACTCACCTACCTCGTCCATGCCACAAAGCAACCATGCCTCTGGAGAGTAAAGTGCCAAATTCAGTTCTCATCTACTGATTCACCATGCCCACTGACTTTAACAGGACTTATGCCTGTGTTACCAATGCATCAGTCTAGCTGCGACCTAAGCGTCTGTACAGAAGTGGTCATTCCCATGCTGCAGCGAGTGCCCCAGGGAGGGCACTTGCCAGCAGATTTGTTATACTCCTGAACCGCATGCAGGCAACATCCAGGTGAAATTCCCCTGCAAGTGAAGAGGGAGGCAGAAGCAGGCAATCCCCCTTGCAAAGACACAAGGAACAGAGGAGGAAGGCAGCCAGTGGAAACCTTGTGCACACACAGTGGTTATGCCCTCACTGGTTCTGTCTGAACCCCTGTAAACCAGATCTTTTAATGACAGTTTGTAATCATTTAATGACAGCTTGTCCTACCACAGGACAGGGTAGCCATCAGGCAACCCAACGTTCAGGCTCAGCCCTCCCAGACAGTGAGCACCCATACACCGTCATGCTCGTATCAGGGATGGAGAAACAGGAGGAGGCAGGAATAAAATGCAAACCCCGCAGGAGGCTTCGCTGCTGCCCTTGCAGGAAGAGGACTCCTTGCAGTGCAAATCCAGTCCTGTACTGGAGAGTGGGGCTGGAAGGATCCGGGGCATCCCCCAGGAGCACCCCGGGGCTGGCAGAGCATGGCAGGCGCAGTCCCTGCTGCAGAGCGGCCGTGCCAGTAGCGCTCGCAGTTGCCCTGCATCCGCAGCACAAAGCAACCTGCAGTAATTGGCTTGGTCTAACCAGCCCAGCTACTGCACAACCAAGGTAATTATCTAGGGGGACTTAAGCTGCCCACTGGAAAAACAGAAGCCAGGCTTGGAAACCAGTTGCATCATGAATGATAATGGTGCTGACAGCTTTAAAAGCACTTGGGGACTTTTTAAAACACAGCTAACCCTTCTGAGAGAACCTTTCATAGGGCAGGAGCCGCAGCCGTGCTGGCGGGAAGAGCCAGAGCGCTGCGGGGAAACAAAGAGCTGCTGCCATGTTGGGCCCTCTGCTTTTCCAGATTTACCTCTCCCTGTGAAAACGCTGTCTTACGGTGCTGCCCAAAGGGGCAGGCATGCTTTCAAGGCAAGGCAAGCCCAGAAAGCGCAGTGTTCCTCACCGAGTTACGGCCGTCTAGGAGGAACTCCCCTCGCTCGTTAAGAACATCTTGTCTGTGTTTAAGGGCATCTACACAGCAAGGCAGCGGTAACCGCTTGGAGGCTGCCGCCACTCACCCGTATTGGATGGGTGGTTAAGGTGCCCCTACACACTTAAACACATTTCCTTGCTAAATTCCCTGTGGTACATTAATTTTTACTGATTGCTAATGGCTGCCTGGCTGTCTCTAAGGCAACTGGTCCAGTTATTATTAATTTCCAGGGTAGAAGAACAATAGACATCCATTTATCAGGGAGATACAAAACAACAGCCATTTTTTGTTGTTGTTGCAAACTGGTTTTTAACTATACAGGTCCCACACTGATTGCGTTTTGAGTCATTTCTTGCCACAAAAAGTCCTAATGGAGGAAACTTGGGGCAAGTACAAGAAAGTGAAACTCAAGCAGTGCTCAGGAGAAATTTCAGTCTCCTTCAGCAAATGAATATGAAGTTAATGCAATTTTTCATCTGTCACTGACCTATTTTAGACCCTCTTCTTGCCAAAAAAAATTCACTAGGAAACTTCATTTACCGTAACATGATTTTTCTGGAAGGACCAGTGAAAAAAAAAATCAGAAGAGAAAGTTTAAACATAGGGCTCATGAGCTGCTTTTTGCTTGATGCAGGAACAGGGGCAAGCAGAATAAATGGCTTTATGTCAGTGCTATAACCATTTCTGTTCAGCCTGCAGGCCAGTGGGGAGAAAAAGCGACCCAAGTAAAAGATAGCACGGTCTTAAATCTTTTCTGACATGCACTGTCTGATACGGAATCCTAAAATACATAAGCCCAGCTGTCTTTAAATGCATTTCCTTGTGTATGTTATAATGGAAATCTGCTGGGTTTTGCACGCCCTTGATTTGGTATATTTTGGGGGACAAAGTGGCATAACTGCTTTGTGGCGCTGGACATACTCACAAAGACAACTCAGTCTGGTGTGTTAAAGGCATGGTGAGGAGAACATAATCACATGATAGATTAAATTGTCGTTTAATGCCATTTCTTGCATCTTGAGATCTAAAGGAATTATTTGCAATGGAAGTGGATGGATTGAACAATTTTTGGTGTCACAAAATTCACTAGTAGTTCAGGTTTATTTAAGACTATTTAAATATGCATAATTTGCATGTTTGTTTCAATAACTATACTTATTTTTCTTGTGTCAACTGACACATATTAGTATATAGTGTGCAATATTATACAAAGCAATAATATTTTAGTATAGTCAGTCTTTGTCAGGCTGCAAGATTTAACAGTCTGAGTAGTTTCTCAGTTTCGTATTTACAGATAATCTTGCAAACTTGCAGAGGCTTCATTATTACTGGGTGGGTACAGGAAATACTGGATGAGTAAGTGTAAAAGAGTGATAGTAGCAGAGTGGGCTGCTTTTATTTTCAGATGTTTTTACGGTATAGGGTGTTTTTTCCTTTCTTTTTTTGAAATTGTGACATTAGCGAAAGCAAATTCTAGTTTACTGGCCATGGGAGCAGCTAGTTGCCTCTGCTGATGCCCACTTGAAACCATAGTTCTACCTGAAATACCTGTACTCTCACATCTTTATTATGTTTCAAAATTAATGTAGAATTTGAGAAAACATTCCAAATTGCTTTATAGCCTTCATTTTTTTAACAAGAGATAGTCACATTTCTTAAAATCTCAAAATTCCAATTTTTCAGTCATGAGAAAATTTTTATTTCTAAACCTCTTTCCATTTTTTTTCAGACTACCGATTTCCTTCTCCCTCTGTGTTTCCCGTGCTCTGTACTTCTGTATATTTACTGTAAAATGGAGTTTCTTTGTAAAATGCTTTGAAGAGGAAGAATTAAATATGTTTTATGGGAAACTGCTATCATTAACATTGATTTACTAGAGCATTTTGAGAATACTGAGGTTGAATTTACATATTTAACTGCAATCTCAGCCTTATTCACAAAGTTCTTCAATGTATATAACTTTGAACTGAGAGTTAATGACTCGCGTAAGTTCTGTACCAAGAAGACACCTAGGTGAGAGTTACAGATATAAAAGAGTTTTAAATTATAGGGTATTTTGGGCTTCTTTTGAATAAAGTTATAATGCTACAGTGAATATATTAGCAATTTCTATTTGAAATCAATGGAACCATTTGCATGACGCCAGTGCAAGGTTCAGTCAAGACCCTTCTATAACTGAGAACATGTTTTATTACCACTGGAAAAATCAGGGGATTCGGGTAGATAAAATGTGTTAATAGCTAAAAAGTAATACTACTCACTATACCTGCTATGAATCAGTCGGTGGCGGCTGAACCCAACAGGACAGAAATCTAACCTAGAGCAATATGTTTTCCTGTGTTCATCCACAAGCGTAAATACTCAAAAGTCACTGAAAGCCTATTGCAAATTGTCTGTTTGATTGTATCACTCAATCTTTGCACTATGTCAACTGAATAAGTAGTCAGCCATGCAGGAAGGAGAAATGATACTGTACAATTTATTAAACTAACACAACACAGCACAATTTTGAAGCTTCAATATTTACTAGAAATTATCCATGAGCTGTTCATAAAGGAAACCACTTCAGCATATAATTTAAACAATATCTACTGTTCTATAAAGAGCATACTTTAATAAACTGGCATGCATGTTGCAGATAATCCAGAATGATGACAGAACATCCAGCAGGGCTCCTTAGGTAATTATTATAATATCTGTATCCCCCCGTGTGTTACTTTCTGCTGTGCTGGGGTTAATCTTTTTAATATCTGGGGGGTGGGAGGATGAAAACTACTCATCCCTACTAATATCTCTTGCCAAGGATCTGGAAATTTTGATCAATTCAAGAATGTCCAACCAGCCAAGATGGGCAGCTTTGGGGGTCCAGGGTGTTTTGAGGGTTTCTGACAAATGAGCTTTTCCCTGTCCCATGAATCACCTTTTCTTCTGATTCCAGGGGTGCAGGCATCCCCTCACTTCCCACCAAACTCCTCATCTTCTGCAGAAGCAGCCCCATGCAACTTCTGAAACTCTCTAGAGTCGATCTCTCTCCCATGCTTAAAAATAAACTTTTCAGTCCGAAGTCCCATGGGAAATACTTGGTTAGGAAAGGTGGGGAGTGAAAGGTGCTAAATCATTTGCACTGTTAGCTCAAGTGGCTACTGCAGCTGGTCCAGTAAATGGCAACCCAGCCAAAGCTCAGTTGTTTTCTCTCTCACACGCATTGTGTATAGAGAAACAACGGTGTCTGCAGATTTATTAGCTTGTATATAACACTAAATTGATGAAAACATCCTCTAGGCAACTTCATCTACTTTTCACTTGCCATGTTCCCATGACAGTGACAACTTGTTGTGTTACAGCTGACCTGTCAGCCTCAGCTACTCCCTGTTCTTCGGGGGCTGTCTGTCATTGGATGTATATGAAACGGGAGGTGAGCAGAATACAACAGGCAGTTATGCACACATTCCTCCCAAACAGCCTGCTTAAAAACTGGCAAAGCTGACAGTGGAGAGATTATTATTGAACCTTCACATAGATTCATCAGATACATAAGTCTGTTCTAACAGACGAATGGTATTGCTGCAAACATTTTCACCTAGCTATAAATAATCCGATTTCTTAAGCCAGCAGTCCAAAAATAGGAGCTCTGGACGTTTTCTGCTTTTGCAAATCAGTGGTGAAAGGGGCATTCATTAGATCCTCTTTTCCAGATAGAATGGTGACCAGCACAAATCATGTATCAGACAAGGAGTGCATGCTCCATTGTTATTGCAGATGTGTCAATCCCTGGAAACAAAAGAATCAGCACCCGTCTAGGAGCAAGCTCCCCGTTAGTTAGCAATTCAGAATGACTTCCAAAAGAAATCCCTTAGTCTCCAATGATATCTGTCTGACAACTACTTAATCTCAGCAAGAGCTGTGTTAAACCAGCCTGTCATCATTGCTACCTCTCAGGTGTAGCTTGAAAAGGAAGAGAGAAAGAGAGAGAGATCTATGAGTTTCAATCACTTAGAAGAAATTATAACTTTTTAGAAGCCTGTATGCAGATAGCATTTACCATATTGAATGGAAGATGACAGTTACTATATAGACAGAGTGGTACAATGCAAAATGCCAGCTTCCAGGTGATTCTATCGCATCTCTGAGGCTGTCGGGAGCTATCAAATTAATGTTGAAATAATTGTCACTTGTGAATACCTGCCAGTGTAACCAAGTCGGGTATTTAGAAAAAAAATCCCAATTGATCAGCCTCACAAAATGTTCTGAATACTTAAATAAAAAAGTTTCACTCAGGTGTGACGTTGTTACATATTCATTTCAGCAGAAAGAATTTTTTAAGAACAGAAGCAAAAATGAAAGTATTAAAGTGTCCTCACTGAAGTGGTGTTAATATCATCACTGATTCTTTGATTATTTAAAATTCAGCTACTTTTATGATAAAAGAAGCAAATAAAAATTAGCTAATGCTTGAACCTCTGGCTACTAGAGTCATTTGCAATAAATCCTGATGCCCTTCTTTCTCTCTGTCTCATTGCTATAAAAATTCCCACTTTGTTGAAGTTCCCTTTTATCTCTGCACATCCTTACAGGGGTTTTATTGGGGTTAATAGTTTTCCTAGGTCCTACTGCAGCAAACTGCTAAATGTTCTCAGTGTCCAACTTAATGAAGAGCAGGGATAGATCCACCGTGTCATTCCAGCCCCATTTTTGTTAGCATTTTACAATAAGTGACAGCATGGGAAACTGTATTCTCTAGTCATGGAACACATGCAGCACCAGCAACAGCATCGCACTTTTTCTCTATATTGACTTACCAATGTACCTACAGGAAAGAAGAAAGTAATATAGTTTCTGCGCTGTGTCAGAGCACTCCCAGCTCCCACTGAAACCACGCTCAGTGCTTGGCAGGTTTGAATCTTTGACATTTCTTCTAAACCTCTTCAAGGTACCAGGTTTCAGGATTCACCAAGCATACCTTATTACCCAGTACATGGCAAATGACTGCATTCTCCTCTTTCAGACAGGTCTCTCACCCCTTCACTCTTTGCCTTCATCATTTTGCAGAGGGCTAAATGCAGTGCACCCTGAATCAGCTGCATCTGAAAGCTGCAGCCCGTGCTGAATTCAGCAGACAACTTCTTAGGAGGCAGTTCATGTAGGCAGGACATTGTACCAGTGCTCTGTGACCTGTGCTGGCCATCACATGAATGCCATGAACAGCCCAAGGTCCCAGTGCACAACTACCAAACCTTGAGTCGTCTGGCCCCTGACTACTTGAGGAAGCACAGTACCCTCAGTGATAAAGTAGCAAGAAGTTCAGTTTGACTTTCATCAAGGGCAATCAAGTTTGCTTTCCTCCTGGAAGGCAGATACGGTCTTGTGCTCATGGCTCCCCAGTCCATTGGTCTTCTCACTTCTATATTTGACCCCAAGACTGGCCAGACATGTCATGTCTTGTGAGCCATCAGTTGGGGAATTTAGTGGGGCATGAGTCAAATCACTGCATACTGCCATGTAGAGCCCATGCTAAATCACAACACAGGGTGAGACTGTCGAACCAGACAAATGATCTCGGAGCCTCCCAGTCCTCTGATACCGGTTCCTCTGTCTCTCTTTACTTCCTGCGAGTCAGACATCTAAATTATGGTTTCTAAGATGATAAACTGAATTTGCTGTTAAGGGTTGCTGTGCTTCAACTGATATGAGGTCTACTGAAATTAATTTTTAACCACTGAATATTTACAGTAAATTAACTATCTCTTCTCTATCTTATTTTATCACATTAACAAGTACCCAAAGCTATCTTTTCTTTTTCTGATACGCTAAACATTTCTTACAATTTGGGCTACATTCTGCTTGCATATATGTGAGCATGGACAGAGAAAAGAATATCTGCCAGCAGTGATTTATGCAGGAAATTTATATGAAGTATATCTGTATGCACATCCCCATGCATTTACATGGCTAATGCATGCTGTATTTACTTCTTATATATGCATGCATGTTTCTAATTCTGTTTACGTGTAGTTAATATCCTGACAGTCATGTGCAGAGAAGAAAACAAAGGGCACATTCCCCATTTTCATTTTAAGGCCATATATCTCCAAATTTTGGAGTGACCTTTGCTAAGGGATGGGCCCATGCTTAGGAACTTTTTTCTTGGAAGCTCTACCCCACAAACTCCCTCACACTGTCATGACAAAGGCAGCAGCTGTTTTCCCAGGCCTTTGCTGAATTATTCCAGCAGATTAAAATATACATGTATATCTTTATGCCGACAAGAAGGAGGGAAAGTGCAACTTCTATTCAATGCCTAAATTTCCTGCCTCCAAAGCCCAGCTGGAGAGCAGGAGTTATAACAGAAAACAGCAGCACAATTAGCTGGAGTTCTGTAGCTGTCTGCAGCAGACTGCTTGCTCCTGTCTCTCTATAGGTGGTCTCCCAGTTCATCAGTTCATAAATAAGTAATCTGAAATGTGTTCCTGGGGGAAATTTTCCTCCTTCTCTCCTGAACAGACTGTACTCATCAGTTTTCCTGTTCTCCAGGTACCTGGCGTTCTCATTTATAATGGCCAGAGGAACTATGCTGTTCTAATTCTTGCTTCATTACATTTCCTAATGCTTGTTTTCAGCAGCTTCACAACTCCACATTTCTTTATATATTGATAAAAAAAACTCTTTGCATATATTATTTATTGGCACTTTCATGTTAGCTTTACTGCTGATTTAAATGGAATATTTTTACATACAAAGTAAGACTGTGAAGTTGGTTTCAGGTCTGAGGTTTAGATATTTTGATTTAAATTATGTGGGTGAAAAAAAAAACACAATCAGCAAGAGAAATCATTGTCACTGGCCATTTCCCTCCCCTCCTCATCTCACAATATCCAGACAGATAGTTAGCACATACCAGTGCTTCAGCAGAAAGGAACATTTTGTACTTTAAAGAAAAACACAGAGGCCAGATCAAAAGCTTATGGAGCCAGTTTATAAAGGTCTTTAGGTAGTCAAGGATGCAGCAGGATGTACAAAAACAACTTGGCAAGTAAGCGTTTAATTCTAAAATAACCACAAAGGAAATCAGGCACCTAATTCACTTAACTCTTTTGTAAATACCTGTAAGTGCTTATTGGTAAGCATCTATATTTTCTGAAAGACTAAGTCCACAGGCAGATAAGCAAAAAGCGTCACTTCTCCACTGGTTGAAGGGATAAAAATGTTAATACAAGTGGTCATGTAAAACAAAGCAGTCTGAACCCAGGAAATGTGGTAGCGACCCACCAGGTTAAATATTTTTGAAGTTTTGTTGAATAAACTAATTATGTAACAGTAATGCGCCCATTACGGCTCCGAGTGGATAGGCAACAGCTCACAGCAGTCACATCCCGTCCTGTGTCCTGTGCGAGGATGTGCGAAAGCCTGCTGTGACCACACACAGCCTTGCTGAAGCCCACAGCACTTGGGAGGGTTCAAGGAGGAGCTGGTCATGACACTGTCAGTGCAAAATGAGGTGTACGGATGTCAACACCGGCACAGAAGCCAAAATATCTCCTGGAGATACGTTTCTGGGGGTTTCTGAGTTCCAAGTCACCTTCAAAGTGGCGAAGATCAAGATTTCAAGAATTGGTTGCCCACGGTAGGCAGAGATTGGACTCGCTAACTTGGGAGGGGTCTTCTCCTCTGTGTTCCTGTGAAACACCCCCCCCCGACCTTTAACAGCTGCCAACAAATGCCTCAACAAAACTCGGTTACATGCATGTGACTTTAACTGGTCTGGTTTTCATCCCTCTGTAGAACAAAAGGAAAATGCTGCAACCTTGAAAGCCACCATAAGATGGAAATGCTGCTCCCTGGGAAGTCCAGATTAGGTACCGGCAGACCCTGAAGTGGAATTAGGGATGCAAGCCAAGAGCGCATCTCTGTATTGCCTGGAATTGCGGTGATTTTATATTGCTCTTTTTGGACTTAATCAAAGACACCCATTGACTGCAATGGATGATCGATCAGGCTTTGCTTTTTGCCATATTACACTAATCAATGGCTCTAATATATTACACGGAACAGTTCACCAAATGACAGATTTTGAAGCATCTGTCTTTTCCCTTAAGAAATTACCCTGAAAACACCTAATGAAGAAGCACTTATTATTGCTTCTAGCTAGGGCCAAATGTTGCTCTTAATTAAATCAGTGGAAATTCAGAATCGTGCCACTGAGTTCAATAATTGCCTCGTGAATGCCAGTGATAATTTTGATTTTCCTATATTTCAGAAGCTGCTAGAAACTTTCACTGAAAAGATTTATTTCATATAAGGGAACAGATAGCTTACCATTTTCTTCCAGTTCTTTGAAATATCTGCATAAATTAGATGTATTACTGGTTCATTGGTTGGTTACTGGTCAGTTTATTTTTAAAGCAATATGAAAAATATTTTAACTTTTAAAAATAGAAGGGCTTCTCTGTAAGCTGAACTGAGCAACCCTAAATAGCAAGTCAGTATTTTTCTTTGATGAAAGACATCAACATCTAGTTAGGCAAGCTGAATTCAAGTCTAGTCCTTTTTCTGCTCTATTAGACAAAAATCGTATCACAATCAATGTAGCATTGTCAAGCTCAAGTCTTCAGGCATCATGAATCAGGTCCTCCAATCTGATGAGCTTTGCTTAAAAAAATACAGTTAAAAATATTTAGAATCCTATTGTGCTTTTATTTATGGATGCACAAGGATTAACCAGAGTTCTTCCCCCTGCCAGCATATTTTCTGCTTTGCCACAAAAGCAGGTATTTACATGATGCCTGGAGCTTTAAGAAGAATATTAACTACTTTGACATCCATGATCATGGATCATACAAAACTAATAACGAAAAAAACCCAAAACACAAAGCAAAGAATTTATGGCAATTGCTATTTTCCAAGAGTTCTTAAAATTATTCAGTGAGAGGTGAAGGGGGAATACTTGTAAAACTTCTGAAAAAGCATAGTAATTAAAATAATCTTCTTTTCATCTGGGATTTTCTTTGGTGGAAAGGGAATTTTGTCACCCAACTGATACTGAATTTCTGTGCTAGCCTTAATTATTTGCTGGCTACCTGTATAGCTTACCAGTCACAACTGAGGCTAGATTTTTCAAAAGAGCTCCCTTCCCATTTAGCTCTCGCAGTGAAGTGTATGCTATTGGATTCTGCCAGTTTTCTCTTTTGAGAAATTATTATTCTTAATGGGTACAGAAAAAAAAGAAAGTTGTTGTTTCTTCTAAAGGTTGAACTAGCAAAGAAAACAAACTTAGAGAAAAGGCTGCAAAGAAATGTTTTTAGCAGACTACTTGCAAAATGAAATCAAAACATGTTTCAGAGCCTTTCCTTGAAAGGGATGGGGCGGGAGGAGGAGGGGGAGCAGGAGGCAGACAGGCTCCAGCAAAGCACGGCTGCTTTATTCCGCAACAGGCAGGACTCTCTGGGAGCGCAGGTCTCCGCTGCGCTTCTCACTTGGGCAACTTATTTTCAAGTTTCACTAAGTCCCAAATGACAGCAGCTCAACGCGCGCAGGCGGGAGTGTTGGCAGAGAGAAAGGGAGGGGGGCAGAGGGAGCAGTGCAAAACTGGCACCCGACCAACCTTGCGGGTAAGGGGTGCAGAGCGCAGGGGAACTGGCTGCAGCATCGCTCCCCCGGCAGCCGCCCCGGCAGCCCCATCCTTGTGCCGGCAGCAGCCGCCTTGCCACCTCACTGTGCGGCTCGGTGTGTGCTGCTCCTCGCCCACCATGATATTCCAGGCAGGGAAGACACCAAACAGGTTACTTCGCTCCAGGAGTACTTTATCTAAAGTCCTCCTCAAAAGAGGAAATGAGCCTATTTGCCTTTTCCTACTGAAGCATGGAGGAATGTTTCTCGTTACATTATACTGTATGCTCAGGTTTGCCCCAGGCCTGCTTGTGGGCTAGACGAGCTCTGAAAACACCTGTATCCTGCCCATTTAAATGCACGCTTCAGACAAATCTTTCTGGAGGGTTTCAAAAGAGATAGACTAATATTTTTCCATGCTCACATGTATTCTTTTCTATAAGATTCCTGAAGACATTAACCACTTGATTCCCACATATTCCCCTTCCTTGGATCACGCTTTTATGTGTAAAACCTTCCCTCTAGGTTAGTGTTTGGCTAAGCAGCTTTCTCCACAGGAAAAAAAACTAAAAACCACAGACCTATGGAAATGCACAGTAACTCAAGCATCTGTCAGGTATCTGAATGAAAGATTCAGGGGGACATTTCTATTGCGAAAGACTTGGCACATTCCTTATCAGAAAATTCAAAATCCATTAAGCCATCCCTCTTCTTTGGATTTATTCTCTCTGTTGAAAACATCCTGAAAATTTATTACAGCAAGTAAAGCTACCACTTCAAAAATGGTTTAAGGCAGCTTCCCTTCATGTGGGGCTGTTCCCTGCTGCAAAGGCTGGAGCGATTGTTGGGACTGGATCCAAATCTTTACTGAAGTCAAGGCAAGGATCCTTACATGAGTCCGTGCGCATCCGTCCCAGGCTGGGTGGAGGAGAAGCTTTTCTGTCTACAGCTACTTGCATGCACAAAAAATTCTGCCTGGATGAGCGTAAATCTGGCAGCAACACTTCAAGGGACTCGAGCTTAGAAATCAGTGATTGCATTGATAACTGGTGCCTATGGAAAAAGCTGGGTGCTCTCCCCACACTGCAGGAAACTGAGTTCCCCTGCTCTGAATGATGCGTTGCCTCTCCCCGCGCCCGGGAGGATCCCACTCTCCTCTGTGACTCAGTTTCCCCATCTTGTAAAACTGTGAAGCTAATCCTCTACTGAAGACACCGCGTGAGGGCTCCTCAAGCAGCACCGCTCCAGTACTGTACAGTACGGTGAATGTTATTATTTACACTTGGACTTAATTACACAGTGCATGTACATGATTGTGCATATGCACATGTGGTTACCTTGGTGACAGCTTTATTCTGATATGAAGTCACCATAAGAAAACACCATAGGGGATTGGCAGGAATAAGGCCAAGAGACAAATTAGTTCCCATCAGTATCAGCTAGCGAGAGCCTGATGCCAAGTTATATAACAGGGGCCGAAAAGTCAATGTTCTTTCCTTGTGTTTCTTAGGTAGAACACAAACGTCCCCAAGTCTTCCCTCTCCCATCGTATTTTAAAGCAGTTTCATTAAGGACAGAGTGAGGATTTTTCCAGTGCGTTCAGTAATTTCCCACTCTCTCTCTGAAACGATGATTTCATGTGTAACTGGCAGGAGATGAAATTTCGACAGATTGAATCTCTCTCTCTCTCCTCTGCGCGCGCATACACACACATTCCTTCAGTCCCTAGACAGAAACTGTAATTCCCCTATATAAAAATGGAGGAAAAACTTTTTTTTTTCCCTTCTTTTCAAATGTATAACATAGTTGTGAAGGCTAATTATAAAATAATGTTTATACCTCAGAGACCAAGACAGGAGGTTACGAAAATGCTTTAAAAGTCCCAGTGCTGCAATAGAAGAATTTCATTAACTGAAACAAAGCAGAGCTGGTGAAAGTTTGAAAAACAAAGTATGCAAAACATTAAAAAAAGAAAGCCAAATCTGTTTACTGGTCTGGTGTATATCAACCTTTCAAGTCACAGTGATTCCTTCACATTCCTAAGTGAAAAATGCAATTAAAAGGTTCATTTTTGTTCCTAGAATCTTGGCTTTGAAATGCACAGTGGGTTTTTCCTTTCAAGCCTGGAGGACATGCGATGCTGACTGGCTTCCAAAGACGTTTAGATGATGATATCCCACCCAGCACCCCACAGGATAAGGCTCTGTGTAACCTGGGCTGTGCAGAGTCTCTGCAGCGATAACTCCTCCAGGAGAAAATCTGCTACCACAGGCTCGGGGTACACGCGCTGCGGAGCCAGTTCTATCCCCTGCATATAACAAGTTTGCCCTGCATGATTGTCCAATGGACCTGGTGACGAGGAGATGAACCCTGACAGATGTAGTCTTTATCACGGAGTAAAATAGGCTCCCAGCAGTGTCCCGCCGACATGAATGTCACATTTTATGAATTGCCGTATTGCATGCTGCAGTGAGCACTGCCTGCTTCAGGCAGGCACTAACAACCCATCTCTCCTTCTTTACAGCCTCAGCTCACTGTCTGCATTCTCCAAAAGTAGCAAATAAGAGCAGAACAAGCAGCATTTTCTTCTCTGCAAACCCATTATCCTTAAGGTTCAGAAATAATATGAATATAACACAAATAAGACAGAGGGGTTAGACTGTCACGGTTTAGCTTGCCAGGACACCTAACAAGGGTAATGCAGGGCTGAGCAGAGGAAGCAGGAACCCTGACCCATGGTAGCATGAACAACAAAATAGAAAAGGGGGCGGCGTTCCCCTCCCTGGGCCCCAACCCATAGCAGCACTGGGGTCAGCCTGGAGTCCAAGATGGGCAGGGTCCCCACCGTGGTCCTCAAAAGGACCACACTCTTAGTGTCACCTCCACCAGCCACAGAGGGCTGAAATGCCACTCCAGTTGCCGAAAATGAAGATTGACTGGAGGCGATCAGTTGTGCTGACTCAGCTCTGGCAGGCACTGCTCCACCATGTGCATAACATCTGTATGCAAGACCAAGCCGCTGGCGAGGGCAGCAGCAATGCTGGCGGGGAAGACTGGTGCTAACCCACCTTCTTCATCCTTTTAGAGGCTTCTTCAGTGGGAAAACTCGTCACGCAAATCAGTGTCTAACTCAGTCAGGCCAAAGCTCTAAACACAGTATGGCAGAGGCTAAATCAGACAGGGAAGAGGGCTTTGTTAAAGTTCATTCAAAAGAGGCAAGCATCATTGTGCTGTCAAATGAGGCAAAAATATCAGCAGCATGGAAGGCCTGGGTTTGTGTGCATTTCAACACAAACAATTCAGATGTGTTAATGTTTGAAGTGGAAATAATAGTCTGGGAAAGAATTGAAAATTTAGCGATGGCTATATACCTTAAAGCCAGAAGGAAGGAATTCAGCTTGTGGTCTCCGACGTGGAAGCCATCGGTTTGTTCTGTGTCCGCACAGTGGCCCGACCACTGCTCACCCTCCTGCACGGCCAGGCGCCGAGAACCAGCGTGGCTCACACCACTGCACGGCAGATGGTGCAGAATCCATCTGTCCAGTGCAATGCAAACACCCTGCTGGCTCCTCATGGCCCAGGCTGGAGCGCTTGCTCTCACTGAGATGTCCAGGCCTATGGCATGGTTGATATTAACAGCTGCCTCTGTTGGGAAGTGTCCACGATGTAGGCAAGGGAATGGCCCCTAGTAATGCCTGCTGAATGCCTGGTGGGCTAGATGGAGGGCTATAAAATGCACACCTGCAAAAAGCATTGGAATTTGTTCTTTTCTTCTTCTTTTTTGTAATTGTTATTTCTGGAAATGCACTTTTCCCCATGAGCATCAGCACGTCTGGAGGTCAGCAGGAGAACAGCCAGGTTACGAAACATGGTAAGGTCCCGACCTCTGGGGCACCGGGCCAGCTCTTCCTTTCCTCCCCCTGGGACTGCACACCCTCACCGCTCCCTGCATCCCTTGGAAGGATCATTCATAGCAAGGGAGTGCTGGGGTCTGGGGGACCTGACACTGCTATTCATTTGGAGCAGTCTGTCCCTTGCAGGTATACTTTGAGCTTTCCTGGGACTTCTTTTGCCTCTTAAATTACCCTTCCTGCCTGAAGCTGAAGAAGCCCAGTGGCTGGGATCACTAGACTCAGACATCCAGTTTTTTGTCATGACAAACTTGTGCTTAACTCCCCACACTGTCACAATCTTCCTACTTGGCCACGAACCTCTCAGCTTCCCATCTGTAAAATAGGAAAAATAGCACTTTCTTAACTCCTAGGGGAGCTGTGAAGGTGAAGAGCACTGAAGACCGCATGGCATTCAGACGCGTTGCAGCTGGAGTATCACAGATAGTTACGGCATGGTACTATAAATGCAGTGATATATGTGTGTACACACACATACATTTTTAAAAGTGTTCAGGAGCATAAATCTGGTTTGAAATCTTGCCCTTGCCTTTAAGGTCTCTGACTACTGATTCCACCTAAAATAAGTGTTAGTAAAAGACGTCAGATCCCAAGCCAAGACAGTGTAAAAGTATTTCACTTCTTGCATATCACAGAATTCATTTTATTTTGGCTCACAAAGGACAGTCTTTTTGACAAATACATCAAACCGCTTCCGCCTGCTAATCACAAGGGGCAGGGCGACCCATTAAAGGAGTAAGCTGTACATCCATGTGACAAGCGCGGTTGTTTAATGAAACACAACCTGCAAAGCTTCAAAATCTCTACCATAAAAGTGGCTCTGATTTTTTTTACTGAAACTTCAATGGGACAAAATCACATTCTTAATTCTAAATATAGTCCCACTGATGCTGAAAGTTTTGCACAAAGAAAGTGGGTTGCACATTTTCAAAGGCACATTATTTTTTGTACTTTTTTTTTTCCTGATGATTGGATAGAACTTCACAGAGTTTGCTGAATACTTATTTGAAATTTTCTCTTTTAATGAGGAAATTCAAAATTTGTTAGGGAAAGATTTTTCCTGAATTTCAATTGATGCAACTCACAAAGTTGAAGAAGAGTGCTTTGCAAAGACTGAAGCCAAAATTTAAAGAAAATACAAGTTCACACAAATCTTCTAACACCTTTTGCTTTTAGCATCTGAGGAAAAACTCTGGGAATTAAAAAATGTAAAGCAAATTGAAAAAAATGTTGTTAGTAGCAGAACTTCCCTGTTCTTACCAAAAGAACTATTAAATTCTTCAGGATTTTTATACTTTTGTCTGGTACTGTTTGAGCAACTGTTTGGGTCTATTTGTGTTTTATTGAGGCTACTTGACCTTTCCCAAGGCTATAGAGATTTCCTCTCTGTTTCTGAAGACAGTGTATAGACCCCAGGAACAGCAGTATCACAGAGACTCATGATCAGGCACTTTACTTAAAATGAAGAGAAGAAACTGTTTAAATTTGAGCATCTTGTTGTGGGATCTGTGTCACACAAATGAGGAGAATTCTGTTCTTGAGCAAACTTGCTTCCTGAGCAAAGCTTTTCCTCCTTTTTAAGCATGCCTGGGAGATTTACTCCTGAGCAGTTTTACATCCAGGGAACTTTGTTAAAACCTTTGGAGCTACTCCTAATTATTTACCCCGGATTTCAGGAGAGCACAAGCAGCACCTCACCTGCCTTTTTTGGATATATTTGTTTATTTGCCTTGTATTTCTTCCTCTCTGCTAGAAAATGCAATAGCAAAGAGCCATAAGAGACTTGTCCTTTGGAGAACATGGCTCTGGAGTTACAGCTCCTCAGAGGGCTTGCATTTGAGTCCTATAAAACTTGTTGTAGGCTCACTGGCTACTGGAAAGGTTATTTACAGGCGTGAATAACACTAACAACAGAATCCACCAAGTGTGAGTTATTCCTCCCATTCCCTCTTTTCACCTTAAAAAACTAGTTGAAGGAGAAACAAGCATGACAGTGAAGGGAATAAAAATTAGGATGAAACAGAAGATCACGTAAGAAATATCTCTTTCTGCTCCAGTTTGACAACATCACTCCTTCAGACCAGACCGGGAGCTCAGCACCTACTGATTCGAGAGAAGAAGACAGCTCCTCTCGCGAGGAAAATTCGACATTTTCCCTGGAGATGTCTACGGTTTCTTCTGCACGGAGCTGAGCACAGTTTCTATGACTCTGAGATATGGGGGTCCCTGTTATAGCAACCTGCTGTGTAACTAACTTGCAGTCCCCTTGCTAACTGAAAGCTTTTGTTTCCGATCCACCCTCTGAGCTGCTCACCGGCTGGCATGAGTGCGAGAGACAATTTGATTTCATTGTGGAGGAAGCACATTTACAGAGTTGGGCTTTGTTTTCTTGGAGAAAAATCACCAGAGGAAGAGAGGATGGATGATTGACAGCTGTCAGAGACAGGTTTGGTTAACACTCCCATCCTGCTCCTCCCCCCCAAGCACACCCGCACAGCCAGGACTGGGAATCTGTGGCAGTTTCACTGCCCCAAAATCCCAGGCTTGGCTTGTGTGTCACATCCAATCCAGATTACAACACAACCCAGGCTTGAAGACTGCCCCATGGTTGATTATTTGCTGATATTTCTTATTTAGTTTAAACCAACATACTGATTGTATCAGCCATAAAGCTTTATGGAGGTTGGTTTATTCCCCCCTTCAAATGGACTGTTCTCCTCTCTGTCATAAAGTTAATTTTATAGTCTTTGTTCATTTTCCTAATCTGCAAATTACATCCTCCTGTACCGTGATTACTTACTATTGGAAAAACAGACCTTCTATGCTTCCCCTCTGATTCCAGTTTGACTATTCTTTGCATTATCTTGATGACCTTAATCTCTTTTTTCCCCCCCACTGGCCTTTCAAGGAAGAGGCAAACGCACCAGCAACACTAAGCTTGTTGGCCAGAAAAAACAATCTCAGCTCCTGCTCTATGCACGTTCCATCAGACACCTTTCTCTTTCTTTCTTTTTTTTCTTTTTTTTTCTTCCTCTCCTCCTCCCACAGCAAAAACTCTGGGAAGAAACGGAACTGTGGCAGGGAGGATTTGGCATCCTTGTAGAAGTTTTTCATTGCCTATAGGGAAGGAAGGCAGTTTAATATTTTGGAAAATGAGGTATTAATATGCCACAAACTGGCCATTGAACAATATTGCAACAAACAGATCGTTTTCTATTTAAAGATATCTTCATTTTACAAGAAATGCACTCACATTTCTACTTAAAATGGCCACAACCCAGCAGCAGTACACATGCCACTAGGAACAAGAGGCATCTCATGGGAATTCATGCCTTGGCACCGCTGAAGTCCTGTTCGAACCTCAAAAATAAGGCATGGGCAGGTTTCAGATTGCTCCTTGTTCTCATTCTACTTCTATTCACTGGATGAGCATCCCTTAAACAGCTCCTAAGCTCTGAGGAAATATGAAACCACGCTGGCAAGCTTGGAGAAGGAAGGCCTGAGGAAGGAAAACTGATAGATGGGCTGTTGGTATACACAAGGCAGAAACGGTGCATGTGAGGGGATGAGAGATCTGCCAGGGTGGTCCCATCCCAAAATTCCAGTTCTTCCTTTACTGTGGGATATTCTCTACTTGTGATTTTCAACCTTGTTCTCATTGCACATCCAGGGCTCTGAGCTGACTGTCTGTAGACTTGTTATTCTTCATTGTCTTTGCAAGTGCCTTTGAACATTCCTATAAATACCATGGGAATCAACGGACCATGGTTTGAATGTCACAGTACAGCATCTTGCTCTCTGTTGGACATGGCTAGTCTTTAGAGGCTACAAAGTGGGGAATGTGCTGCATGCCTTACTGTCAAAACACTGCACCCTCATCACAGTCCACTTTGGATGGAGCGTCTCTGAGCATCTCCTGTGAAGCTCCAAATATTGTAACAAACATTTTCCTTTGATGGAGACACTCACATCCTTTCTTTTGGGACTACTGGGGTGTTAACTGCAATGCCTAACCACAGCTTCTAGCTGGAGGGATTTCCTTGGAAGAGGCCAGCCCAGTCCGTAGCAGCACACAGGGCATAGCAGCACCCACCAGCCTGGTGAGAAGCCTCCCTGGCCCTTCCTCTGCTCGCACCTTAGCCTCACCTCCCTTGGGTTCATCTCTCTCACTGTCCTCCTCTAAGCCCCTGTGTACTCTCCCCCCACCTCTCCTCTGTCCTGCTCCCGTACTTCTCTGCCCACCCCCACTGGGCTTCTTTTCATTTTAGATCCTTCTTGGCAGTCCTGTCTCTGTTTCTCTCCCTCTCTTCCATCCAACACTTGCCCGTCTCTCCCTCTCCTGCCTTCTCTCTTTGCTGGTGTAATGCACTGGAAGCTGCCCTTCACAGTCCTAATCTGCAATGTGGGATTGCTCATGTGGCCCTCACTTGCAAACAGCAGCTCCAGCCAGAAAAATAAGACACCAATTGACTCCAGCAGCCAACTTTTTGCTTAAAAACCGTGCGTTATTTCACACTGAAGACCGGCAGTCTCTGTCTGACTGCAAACTGCCCAGTGCCAGAAACATATTTATAGAAGGACCTATAGAAGAAGGGTTTGGGTTTGTTTTTTTTTCTCCCTAGTAAACACAGAGATACGGGGATTGTTTCATTTCAAATGCATGTGCAAATTCTCCAGGGCGCAGCTCGAGGCCAGAGCAGGAATGAGCCTTTTTTTGTAAGCTGTTAGTCTTGGCAAGTCTGCAAAATGTTTTCCCCCAAATGTATTTTACACTCATAATTACTGCATGGTGGGTTTATATCAAATCCCTATAACTTTAGATGTGTGACACAATCTATTAAAACCCATACACAATTCACGGACACGTTGCGGGGGGGG
>Ga0065711_1001338_pt1 | contig 44740 bp, 30 predicted proteins | sample Hoacrofraction12_FD_59098 | JGI IMG/M metagenome (GOLD analysis project Ga0065711, IMG submission 59098) | Hoatzin crop microbial communities from Cojedes, Venezuela - Epithelial fraction 12 v2 (version 2) | ecosystem: Host-associated > Birds > Digestive system > Esophagus > Crop | place... | reverse complement strand
GGGACCTTGTCCAGGCGGGTCTTGAATATCTCCAGAGAAGGAGACTCCACAACCTCCCTGGGCAGCCTGTTCCAGTGCTCCATCACCCTCAGAGGGAAGAAGTTCTTCGTCGTGTTCAGACAGAACTTCCTATGCTTCAGTTTGTGCCCGTTGCCCCTTGTCCTGTTGCTGGGCACCACTGAAAAGAGTTTGGCCCCATTCTCCTGACACCCACCCTTCAGATATTTATAAGCATTTATTAGGTCCCCTCTCAGCCTTCTCCAGGCTGAACAAGCCCAGCTCCCTCAGCCTTTCCTCATAGGACAGATGCTCCAGTCCTCTCATCATCTTCGTAGCCCTCTGCTGGACTTTCTCTAGTAGCTCCTCATCTTTCTTGAACTGTGGAGTCCAGAACTGGACAGAGTACTCCAGATGGGGCTTCACCAAGGCAGAGTAGAGGGGAAGGAGAACCTTCCTCGACCTGCTGGCCACACTCTTCTTAATGCACCCCAGGATCCCACTGGTCATCTTGGCAACCAGGGCACACTGCTGGCTCATGGTCAGCTTGTTGTCCACCAGCACTCCCAGGTCCCTCTCTGCAGAGCTGCTCTCCAGGAGGTCAGTCCCAACCCTGTACTGGTGCATGGGGTTGTTCCTCCCCAGGTGCAGGACCCTGCACTTGCCCTTGTTGAACTTCATCAGGTTCCTCTCCAGCCTGTCCAGGTCTTGCTGAGTGGCAGCACAGCCTTCTGGTGTATCAGCCACTCCTCCCGGTTTGGTGTCATCAGCAAACTTGCACGTGCGCTTGCTGCTAGCTTTGGTGGCACTTCCCAGCCATGAGCTGCGAGCCCAGGATGCAGGAACCTGCTTTTCATTTGCATTGGCACCCCGCAGGAACACAGTGACAGTGTCCTCATCCCTGTGTATGGTTAATGCTGGGTGAGGCCAGTATCCTCACAGAAGTGCAGAGTATAACAGTAGAATTAATGCAGCTTTGCCGCAGCACCATTTCTACCTTGGTGGAATAGGTGCTGTGGAAGCAGTGATCTGGCTAAAACAGGCCTGTGGTGAACTGTGCAGAGCAGATTTACATCTCTGTAATGAGCATGAGTGGAGATAACTTGTTGGCAATTTATTTTAAGACAGAACTGTAGGATGTGTAAAGACAGAAATTCAGGATAGAGGAGGCATATTTTAAATGGCAGTTGCTGAAGGAATGGTCCTTACAAAGGACTTGTGGCACCCACAGGATTATTCTGCTGAGAGCCATGTAGGGTAGAGAGAGACTGCTGGAAGACTACCTCAGTTTCTCTTTGTTTCTTGCCTGCAGGAAATTTCCACCGTAAAGCCTCAGTAATCATGGTGGATGAGCTGCTGTCTGCATACCCACACCAGCTTTCATTTTCCGAGGCTGGGCTCCGGATTATGATAACCAGCCACTTCCCTCCCAAAACACGTCTCTCCATGGCCAGCCGCATGTTAATCAATGAGGTATGTCTTTTACGTCTCCTCACCTCCCCTTCTGCTTCTGAATTTGCCTTTTCCTATAGCAGTGTTTGGGTCAAAATGGAGCTCTTGTGTTTTTTGTAGATCCCTGATAGTATTTTTCCAGATTTTTATCCTTCTGACATTGACTTTACTAAATTATCCCTTGCTATATGTCCCCATGGAGATTTTAGCAGAGAAAGTTTGAAGTCGTTATGTGGGTATGTTACCTATAGCTGTTGCTGACAGGAGGTGCCCCCTGCGTTGATCTGACATTAATATCGCTTGCACTTATTTAATAATGTGGTACTCCACTGAGTCTGCACTTAGTCTGGCCCTGGTCTTGACGTACTCCTGCAGTCCGTTCTACAGCCACTGATCCTTCTTTTATAAAAGTTGTATCTGTGAGATTTATGTAGTCATCTGCAAGCAAGCATTGCGTTATAGTTGATCAAAATTCATCCCATTTGCTTTTAAAGCCAAATTTTTAAGGAACTTTGCACATCTCTTTCTTTGTTCCTTTCTCTTTAAAAAATTAAATTTTAAAAAAATCTGTCTTTCAGCAAGAATTTGTGCCTGTATTTACAGAGACAAAGGCTGATCAACAGCAGGACTTACACAAATGGTGAGTCAGAAGTAGCAATCAAAATACCTATCAAGCACGTGGTTGAGAATGGAACAGGCCCAAGCAACTCCACTGAGCGGGGTGTAAATGGCACACGGCGGGATGAAGACATGGCTGAGGCTGGGAACGAGACAGAGAATGAGAATGAAGATAACGAGAACAATGAAAATGATGAGGAAGAGGAAGAAGATGATGACGATGATGACCATGAAGGGCCATACACACCTTTTGACCTACCCAGTAAGAAGCTCCTGGGTTTGTGTTGTTCCAGAAAGCAAAACTCCATTTGGGTATGCCAGAAAGCATCACAGACACGTGTTGAGGTAGAAGTGTCTCTGAGAACTCCCATCAGCTGCACCTCCCACTGTAGTTCCTGGTCACAGGTAAAAGATGAGAGGACCTGGGAAGCAGCAAATACTTCTTAGGATGCAGAATCCTGGGTTTGGATGCACCTCTGCTGCAGCCTGTCTGTTGGAGAGAGGCAGCAATTTCCACAGGGTGGTTCCTGCCCCCAAATCTGGGTCACCCTCTGGAAAGGCCGATCTCTGCTGATGGCGGAGGAAGCTGAGGATGCTGGGGCTGCTGGCAAAATGCCTGAATGCAGGTCAGATGTGTCTGTGTCTACACCTTACCTTCACTGGGAAATGAGGTTCACTCTTACCTTGGTGGTAAGATGTAGCGCTGGGGGAGACAAGGCAGTGGTGGTGCTGATGTGGACCGGAGGCAAATGAAGGTCTTGGGCACTTCTGCTTCCTGCACTTAGCTAGGCACAGCCGCAGTGTCTTCTCACTCTTTCTGGAGGGCTTAGAAAGTCAGAACAGCTATGTGACTTGTGAAAAACCCACTTTTGCCTCAGGTTGCTGAGCACTGTGCCTGCAGGATGGAGATCTCCTTTTTGCCAAGTCCCTCTTACCCCATCAGGGCTCTGGTCTCGGGATGATTATAACATATCCTTGCTCTACCTTTGACTCACAGCTGGCAAGATCTGCTGTGTTGCAGACAAGCCAGAATACTGTAGGGGACTGGTCCTGCCCTTTACAGGTCAGATACTTTTTTGGGAACTCCTATTCAGATCTCCTCACTCAAACAGCATAGCTGTAGTTCAAGTAAGGAAAATATCCGAGCCTTGAAGAGAGTAATTTAGATGGTCTGTGGACCATGACACTAGATTCATAGCATGGGAAAGGTTGGCATGGACCTCTGGAGATCTCTGGGTCAAACCGCTGCTCAGAGCAGGTTGCCCAAGGCTGCATCCAGTTAAGTTTTGGTTGTCTATTAGGATGGAGATCCCACGGTCTTTCTGGGAACCTGTTCCAGTGTTTGACCACCCTCATGGTAGGAAAAAAAAAATGCACAACTTATGGTAGCATCTTTCCTGAATTTCCCATCTTGCAACTTGAGTCCGCTGGCTCTTATAATGTCCTTGTGCCTTTCTGTGAAGGGCCTGGCTCCATCTTTGCTGTACCCTCCCATAAGGTGATTGAAGATGGATCAGATCTCTTCCTAGAACTTGCTTTTTATGTGGTAGCTGTAAGAACTCGAGCCGTGGAGGATAGCAGGTGTGTTCTGATCCACGACTTAACAAACTCTCAGGGAGGCACTTCGTGCTCCTTCCTTGTGTGCCCCTCTCTGCCCTCCCATCTCTGCCATCACACCATGCTCTTCTGAAGCAGGAATGTCTTGTCATTAGCTGTTTGAATAGCAGTCAGGCTGAGGTGTGCCTGGCATCTTGCTGGTTAGTATTAACGAAATAATAACATTCTGGACTAAAGCAGACTAGGATTGTGATTGTTTCCCTTGTTTGTTTTACAGCTGGCAAGATAGAAATTTTGAAGTGGCTTTTCACATGGCCATTGAGTTTTGTCCTGTACTTCACAGTGCCCAACTGTAACAAACCCCACTTGGAAAAATGGTTCATGGTTACCTTTGCTTCTTCTACTCTCTGGATTGCAGCTTTCTCCTACATGATGGTGTGGATGGTACGTACCAACTAAAGCAGGAAACACAGCTTGGGAGAGGCAACAGAAATGGTTTTACCAGCTTAGAGAAATATGTAGAAAGTTCTACATACCTGAATTTTTAGACTAGAAACTTGAAGTCTACTTCTATTTCCGTTAGACTTGTCCACACTTGGAGAAGAAAATTAGAGGCCGGTAGCCATGGCCTTTGAACTTGATTCAGGGCTGGAATTTCACCCAGATTTTTTAACATGAGAAAAGAATACACTTGCACCAGTTTAGCACCTCCTTGTCGTGCAGGTCTGTGTAAAGAGGCCCTGATGCTAGTAAGGAGCTGGCCTCAATAGCTTTCCCTGTTCTTGGAGCAGGCAAGCTTGAGAGACGGAGTTGTGAATGATCACACATTGAACTCAGCATGAACAAAAGTACGACATTCAGCCAGATTCTTGCACAACTACTCTAGTCAACAGGAACTTAGTTCTACCTCATTGTCCTAAAGGTAGAAGGGAATAAAAAAAATGGACACAAGGAAATCCAAGCATAGCTGGCCTGTTCACAGGGGAGTTTTGTGCACTGGCTGGGTCCTTGAGTCTGTTAGCTTGCTGCAGGCCTTGTTACATGATATGTGTAGGTGAAAAGTGTAAGCTGTCTTCATTAAGATTACAGTAATTCTGCAGCATGGATTGTGTTTCTTTTGGGGCAGTCTGTACTCTTGAGCAGAATCAGACGATGATGGAGCATGGGCATCAGGAGAGAGTCTAACAAGGGAAGCCTGGTTTTGGGCTGCTGCACTTGTGATGGAGTGCGTGATTCGTGGTCTGTCTCTGCATGGGATCTGAAGAGTATGGAGATACCTTGCTAAAGCACTGGCCGCTGCTTCCCTGCTGGGAAGGGGGAGGCAGCAAAAAATCTTCACTACCTTCACAATTCATTCTTGTACTAAATGCAAAAATGAATGCCAGGCTTTTCCCTGGGGACTAATCAAAGCAGTTACAGAAGAGGGAGTTTTCTTCTGTTTTGTTTTCAATAACCCATGTTACCCTGAACAGGAAATAGAAAGTTACTTGTTTTCTTCTGCTTTTCATCTGCAAGGATGAGGTGTTTTTCAAGAAAAAAAGCTATCCCAGCTTTCCATAGCTGAAATACCAGAGTCCACAGGGTCACTGTGCTGCTTCTAACATATGGTTCACATTTCTTCAAGTATGCTGCAGAGAGTTCAGAAGAGCAATTAAATGTGGCTGATAGGAAATGGGCATTGTTAAACAAAGGCATCCAAAATTTAAAAATATTAATCAGTTTGAAGAGCACAAATTTATCACAGACTGCGTCGCAAAGGAAAGAGGAAATTAAAGGTATCTCCTCTCTGCGAATTGGAGTTGTTTGCAGTCACTTGGGGATATGTCCCTGCATATAGCATTTTCATGGTATAATGAACTATGGGGTTGTTTTAGTGTCTGCTTAGCTATTATATCTGTGTAATAATGTCTGCAAACTTCAGCCAAGATAGGAGACTGTTACACAGGGTAGTGGGCCACCATATAGTCTCTTTTCCAGGTTAGTGTCAGGAAAATTGTGGATGAAGGATGTGAAGCAGCTAACCAAAGAGGGTACATAGCAGGTCAATGCTATCCTCTGCCAGGTGATGAATATACCAAAAAAGCCTGTCACTGCTTCTCTTCACAGAAAGTGTGAAGAAGTGTAAACAAAGTATTGCACTGAGCAATAAACTCTGTCTCAGCATCTCGCAGAAACGGGCCAAGCTGGTCTCTGATTTTAATTCTTGTAAACAGCTTGACAGTTCGTTTCCTCTCCTTAGGTGACAATCATTGGCTACACACTGGGAATTCCGGATGTGATCATGGGCATCACTTTCTTGGCAGCTGGAACCAGTGTGCCAGACTGCATGGCAAGCCTTATCGTGGCAAGGCAAGGTAGGTTCATCACAGAGACGTCATACTGCTATGGAAGTGTATGCTTGTGTCCTCTTGCTTTTTAGGTAGCACAGATGTGTCCTGAATGTGAAAACACATAGAGCCCTTTTCCTGAGGCTGAAATTTAAAATAAGAACACAGAAGGAAATTAGTTATGTTGCTATTGCGAAGCACATAACAGGTTCTTAATGATGGTGTGGAACAAATTTTGGCGCTATTGTCAATTTCAGACCTTCCCCAAAAGTCATAAGATTTTTCTTAATTTAAATATTGGTGGTATAGAATTGTTTAGAACATGGCATAAGAGTCTTTCAGGTCACTTTCCAGCTTTTCTCCATAGTCATAAAGACCGGAAGATACTACTGTTCTTAAGGAAAACAGTTCCCTGCCACTACCTTATGACTCCAGCAGTAGGTGCTTTAAGAGAAAAAGAAAGTTGTTAGTACTGCTTTGGGGAACAGAAACAGTGGCCCTTCATTGAAAAAACTGACTACTTAATAGACTACCTGAAGACGTAATCTAACCAGTCTGGTATAGAAACTCGTGTGTCATGGTTAGAGTAAAGTATCAGATGCCCCACTGAGCATGGCACCAGAGTGCCAGCAGGTTGCAGCCAGCACAGCCAGTGGCCAGGTCCCCCACAGCAGCAAAGGATTAGTTGAGGGAAGTTCTCAGATGATCTAGAAGGTGGTTTCAGCCCCTTTAACCCTGCTGGCCTTGTGCAATGGGGAGGCAAAGGGAAAAGGGAAGGGAGGGGTGAGAGGAATCTCTCTTAACTCTTTGCCTTAATACATGGAAATTGTCTGGATTAGCTCAGATTAATGTATTTCTGTTTAAACGTTGAAAGACTTGTCTGCGACATGTCTGGTTGTACATGGTTTCCATTCCTGCAGGTATGGGGGATATGGCTGTGTCCAACTCTATCGGAAGCAACGTTTTTGATATTTTAATTGGCCTAGGCCTCCCGTGGGCTTTGCAGACCCTAGCAGTGAATTATGGATCATATGTAAGTCCTACATTTGTTCATGTGATTATTTATATGTTTATTTATTTTTTATAAAACAGATCTAATTAGGAAAAAAAATTGAGTCCAAAATTCTCTGGATTGATTTTGAAGAAACAAATAGTTTTGCTCTGTTACGATTTGGGAGAAGTAGCAATTAATTGTCAGTGGACATTCGCCATCATTTGGAGGACAAGTGCTTCCATTTCCTCCATAAGGGCAGTGGTCTGTGCTGAAAGAAGCTAACTCACTAGAGTATACTGTATTTTCATGAACTTGAATATATTCCAAATGAGGGGAATGATCCTGTTTTTAGTAAGGCAGAGGGGATAAACACATAAGCGGAAAGCAAAGGATAGAGCAGACTTGCAAGGCTTTTGGCAAGAAAAATTCTAGCATTACTAAACTGTTAACACACTGGAAGTTGAAGGAAGCTGTTAAATAACTGGATATTTTAGAGTGTGACCGTCATCAGGAAAAACTGGAGAGTTTTCCTGTTTGAGGAAAAACTACCCAACACCAATAAAACCGTCATTTACTTCCCAAATGATGAAAGAGCCACTCCCCCACCCCCAAAGTTGTTGCAAGCTCCCCTTTGAGAAGGAAGACCAGGAGATGCCGTGAAGTCCTAGAGGGAAGCCGCTGTTGCCGTGAGCTGGACAACACTCAGACAGCACAGTAGGACAGATAAAAGATTCTTGATTACAGTCACTGAGTAAATGCAAAGTTAAAAGACTGGAGATTCACAGAATTGTTGAGGTTGGCAAGTACCTCTGGAGACCGTTTAGTCCCCAACCCTCTGCCAAAGCAGAGTTAGCTAGAGCAGGATGTTTAGGACCACGTCCAGTTGGGTCTTGAATCCCTCCCAGGATGGAGACTGCACAGCCACTTTCAGCAGCCTCTTCCGGTGTTTGACCACTCTCACAGTAAAAAAGTGTTCTTATGTTTGAATGGAATTTCTGTATTTAAAATTGTGTGTGTGTTGCCTCTTGTCCTTTCATTGGATTCCACTCAGAAGAGTCTGACTGCACCTTCTCTATCCTCTCCTATCGGGTGTTTATATCCATCGATAAGATCCCCCTGAATCTTCTCTTCTCCAGGCTGAACAGTCCCAGTTCTTTCTTCCTCTTTGTATGTCAGATGCTGCAGTCTTTTTAAGTCATCTTTGTGGGCCTTCACTGGACTTGTTCCAGAAGTCTGTATCTTCCTTGTATTGAGGAGTCCAGAACTGGACCAAGCACTCCAGATGTGTCTCACCAGTGCTGAGTAGAGAAGGAACATCTCCCCTTACCTGCTGGCAATGCTTCTAATGCAGCCCAGGATGCTGTTGGTGCTCCATGCCACCAGGGTGCATTGCCGACTTCAGCTTGGTGTCTACCAGGATCAACAGGTCTTACTCTGCCAAGCTGCTTTCCAGCTGATCAGCCCCAGCATAGAATCATAGAATAGTTGGAGTTGGAACAGACCTTCAAAGGTCATCTAATTCAACCCTCCTGCAGTGAGCAGGGACATCTTCAACTAAATCAGGTTGCCGAGAGCCTTGTCCAACATGACCTTGAATGTTTCCAGGGATGGGGCCTCCACTACCTCCCTGGGCAATAAGGTCTCCCTGCAGTCTTCTCCGGGCTGAACAACCTCAGCTCTCTCAGCCTTTCCTCATAGGAGAGGTGCTCCAGCCCTCGGATCATTTTTGTGGTCCTCTTCTGGATCTGCTCCAACAGGTCCATGTCTTTCCTGTGCTGAGGGCTCCAGAGCTGGATGCAGGACTCCAGGTGAGGTCTCACCAGAGCAGAGTAGAGGGGCAGAATCACCTCCCTCAACCTGCTGGCCACACTTCTCTTGATGCAGCCCAGGATACAATTGGCCTTCTGGGCTGTGAGCGCACATCGGTGGCTCATGTCCAGCTTTTCTTCCACCAGTACCCCCAAGTCCTTCTCGGCAGGGCTGCTCTTAATCCTTTCATCCCCCAGCCTGTATTAATATTGGGGGCTGCTGTGGCCAATGTGCAGGACCCTGCACTTGGCCTTGTTGAACCTTGAGAGGTTCACACAAGCCCACTTCTCAAGCTTGTCCAGGTCCCTCTGGATGGCATCCGGTCCCTCAGGCATGTTGACTGCACCACTCAACTTCTGCAAACTTGCTGAGGGTGCACTCAATCTCGCTGTGTCATTGATGAAGATACTAAACAGTACTGGTCCAAATATGGACCCCTGTAGGACACCACTTGTCACCAGTCTCCATCTGCACATTGAGCCATTGACCACTACCCTACCATCCAACCAATTCCTCATCCACCGAACAGTCCACCCATCAAATCCATATCTCTGCAATTTAGAGAGAAGGGTGCTGTGGGGGACCACGTCAAAGGACTTACAGAAGTCCAGGTAGATCACATCCATTGCTTTTTCCTTGTCTGCTGATGTACTCATTCCATCATAGAAGGCCACTAGGTAGGTCAGGCAGGACTTGCCCTTGGTGAAGCCGTGCTGGCTGTCTCAAATCACCTCCCTGTCCTACATGTGCCTCAGCATAGCCTCTAGGAGGACCTGTTCCATGACCTTCCCAGGCACAGAGGTGAGGCTGACAGGTCAGTAGTTCCCAGGGTCCTACTTTCTACCCTTTTTAAAAATGGGCACAATGTTTCCTTTTTTCCAGGACTTCACCTGACTGCCATGACCTTTCAAATATAATGGAGAATGGCTTGGCAACTACATCAGCCGGTTCCCTCAGGACTCTGGGATGCATCTCATCAGGTCCCATAGACTTATGTATATTCAGGTACCTCAGGTGGTCACGATCTTGATCTTCTCTTACAGTGGGAGGAACTTTGCTCCCCCGGTCCCTGTCTTGCAGTCCATTGACTCAAGAGGTGTGAAAAGAGAGGTTGCCAGAGAAGACTGAGGCAAAAAAATTGTTGAGTACCTCAACCTTATCATCTGTTGTTACCAGTTTGCCAGTCTTACTCATTGAGGGGATATGCTTTCTTTGGCCTTCCTTTTCTGGTTGACGTACCTGTAGAAGCCCTTCTTGTTATTCCTTGCATCCCTTGCCAAATTCAGCTGCAGCCCTCCTGACCTCATCCCTACACAACCGGGCAGCGTCCCTATACTCTTCCCAGGACACCTGTCCCTGCTTCCACTGCCTGTGCAGTTCCCTCTTGTCCATTACTTTGACCAGCAGGTCTCAAGTCAGCCATGCTGGTCTCTTCCCTTCCCTTCTTGATTGCTTATACGTGGGGATCAAGAGCTCTTGTGCTCTATGGAAAGCATCCTTAAAGATCTGCCAGCTGTGTTCTGCTCCCTTGTCCCTGAGGGCAGTTTCCTAGGGGATCCTATTGACTAATTCCTTGAACAGCTATAATTTTGCTTTCCTAAAATATTTCCCTTTGTTTATGTTCATGAGTTTCCTGCCTGTGTGTTTCTCCACACTGTCCAGGTCCCTCTGGATGGCAGCACAACCCACTGGTGTGTGAGCCACCCCTCGCAGTTTTGTATCAGCTGCAAACTTGTTGATGGTGCCCTCTGCCCCATCATCCAGTTCATTAATACAGACGTTGAGCAGTATTGACCCCTGGTGTAAACCACTAGTGGTTGGCCTCTGGCTGGACTTTGAGCACAGTGGTTCAGCCAGTTATCAGTCCATTCGACTGTCCACTTATTTAGTCTGTTCTTCCTCTGTTTGTCTATGAGGATGTTTGAGAGACAGTGTCAAAAGCCTTGCTAAAGTCAACATAAACAACATCTGTTGCTCTCAAGTCCACTTCGTCATAAACAGCTATCAGGGTGGGTAAACATGATTTCTCCTTCATAAATCTGTATGTCCGCTCACAATCACCTCTTATCCTTTATATGTTTAGGAGTGGTTCCCAGGATTATTTGCTTCATCACCTTCCCAGGGATCAAGGTCGGGCTGACCAGCCTGTAGTTCCTTGGATCTTCCCTCTTGAATACAGGAGTGACAAAAGGAGGCAATACCATAGGAATAAAATCTTTCTTTAATGAGCAGCTTATCTGTAGTTCATCTATATTTTTGCGGAGAAGGATGAAAACAAGTGGCTGAACAGAAGCAGTCAGCTTTCCTGGAGGCATAACAATGTCACTACTGTTTTGCGCACCCAAAATGTTCATTGTACAGTGTGGTCACATGGTTAGAAGAGGCAGTCTTGGAAACAGTGCCACAATTAGCGAAGAGAGTTTCCTCAGTTTTCACTTGTAGTTCCTGGATTTCTCTCCAGGATAATTTCTCGCTTGGATAATCGGACTTCAAAACAGAACAAGTTCCCCCTTCCATCCCCCATTATTAATAATTAATTATGCAAGTATTACGAAGTTGCAAGAAAAAGCTAGTTAGCTGGGTCAGGTGTAACCTGATGACAGTGCTGAGAGCTGCGAGGTGCTGTTTGTTGTTCAGGGAGCCCTGCTGATGTGCCTGGCACCAAGGTCAGCAGGGGCAGAAGACGAGGAGCTCCTGCTCCCTGAGGTCCATAGGGCTGAGCCTTAGGCTGCTTGCCTGAGTAAGACCTGCTCACTGGGTGGGGGTTCGCAGGCTCAGGCCAACCTGCTTGTCCACTAAATGTAACTGGGAATCAGAAGCACTAGGTAATTTCTGAGCTGATAGTCACAATTTAGTATTGCTCCTTTGGTATTTGGCAGGATCCAAATTTGTATTTGTAGCATCTCTTCCGAATGAGGAACTCCTCAAAGCCATAGTGATGCCCCTGTCTTGTGTACAGAGAGAAGGAGAGGTTTGTAAAAGACAAAAAGAGCTTGCTTGATCAAGATTATTTTTGCATAGCCATCCAAAACCATGACTGCCTCCCCAGAATGTTTAATACAAGAGGACTGCGGCAAAGTTAAGCTTTTGCTGAAAGTAGAGAGTAAATGCATTCTAACAAGCAATCTGTGAAGGTGGTAGTAGCTTTTGTGGAAGCCAAAAACAGTAGATTGCGTGATTTGAAAGTTAAGCTTTAATGCAGAAGAGCCTCCTAGAAGCCCCGTCCAGCCTTTTTTTTTTCTGGAAGTCTAAACACTCGTGTCTTTCTGCAGAGTGTGATATTTCTCTAATATCATCACTGTAAAATCCCGATGTGTCTCTTGTTCCAGACTGCCTGACTCAGAATCCCCTGTGGCTAAATTTTGCTCCCTGTTAATGCTTGTCTGAAGAGTTCTGGCACGTTACAGTGCAGAAATGGAGAAGAGGATCTTCTCCCTTTTTCTTTCCCTTTGTCTGCCTCTGTGCTGCAGTGTGCACATGCATGTGGCAGCATGGTGTCCTGTGATTATGCGCACTCTCAACTTTCTCAGCCACATGCTGTGAAGTGGCTTCACACACTAACCAGCCAAGCAGCTGCTCCCAATCAGAAGAAGATTTATGGGGTTTAATTCTGAATGTGAAGAGCAGTCTCACTGCTAATGGTGCTTTCAGCTGCTGTGGCACCCTTTGTATGATGAGCTTGTTTGAGCCTTCCTTAAACTCCCTAAGGGCAGGGGGCAGTTTCAGAGCCCATTTTACAGATGGTGCATTTTGATTTGAGATCAGCAGAGAGCTTGGGATGAAATGTGGCCTGCAAGCTTGTGGCTGTTTGTGAGACACCAATATATTGAAAGCATTGTCCTGCAAGGTCCCAGCTACTGCTGAGTTTTGTCATACGCCTGGCAGCAACCACAAGAAGCCCCATGCAGAATCAGGACTTCTTGTTTAAACGAGTTCACTTTATCAGATAGTGCCTGAGGGGAAAAATACAGCTTGTGATCTAATAGATAAGAGACAGGAAAAGAGCAAGAGGGGACCTGTCAAAGAGAGACTAATGGACTTGCTGGAGGTCGCACAGTAGGTAAGCAGCAGAACTGGAAGTAGACTGTGAATCTCTTGAGACACATCCTGGTGCTGGGGTGCTAAATCACAATCATTTTGATTAAATGCCTCTCCAAGTTCTGACTGCTCCTTTCCCAGGCCCATTGTTGGTGGATGTTTCAGCTTATTGTTTATTTTATACTTCCTTGCTTGTTACAAGAAAGGAATGGAAAACCATCTTTTGCTTCTCAGGCTACGTCTTGGGAGCATCTGTCACTAGTTTTAGAGAAGGAAGTTCCCCTTCTTCTGTTTTCCTACTTTAAATTAAACATTTTCCTGTGGGATGTGGGTACACTGCAAGTGGAGACTGCAGGGCAGTCACAGCCCCAGCCAGACAGGGGTGATGTGATGTAGGATATTGGCACGCCAGGCAGCGCTTTACAAAACCACTGTATGCTCCAGTGCACCAGTCTCTGATACCAATGACCCTGCATCACCTGTGTGTATCTGTTACCACGAACCAGGTCTCTCTCAGTGCGATCAGCAATGTGCAATACTGGATTTTTATTCTTTCTTCCAGTGCTGACTGGAGTCAGTCCAAACCCAAGCCAGAGAATGCTCTGTCTCATGCTTCTCCAGGAAAATGTTAGTGTTGGTGCAGAGAAGAAAAGGTTCTCCTCTGCCCTCACCGTTTGCCTTCAACTCAGTTGTCAGTCCCACAGTTCTTGGTTTGGGCCAGGCCACTGGTGCTTTTCCCATCAAAAGGCAGATCTAGTCAATGTCAAATAGTTTCCACATCAGATCCCTTCTGTTTCTGCAATGTCCAGTCTCTAACTCAACTGTATGTTTATTATTTTAAGAGCCCTAGTTATTACACCCATTAATGTCCAGGCACTAACTCTGCCTTCCTCTGTGCTTCCTGCTGGAGCCTCATCTCAACTACTCAGAGGTCACTTGGCCACCCTCTTGCTGCGGCTCTAGCCTTCTGTTATCAACCATAGCTAATCTAGCATGCCAGGAAGACTTTCGGAGAAAAAGCAGCATCCCTCTGGGCCTAGAGAGACCTTTCAAAGAGTTCACTTTCTCATCTTTTCCAGCTCTGAGTCCTGGACGCGTTGCTGACTCTCTAATCCTGTAAGCATCCTTCCCCAGTGGCCCTAGCAAATCCAGAGTGGAAGGACATTTGCTCCATGTCTTCCATCCAACTGCTTCCCTCTGGAATCTTTTTCTGAATGTGAAGCTGTAAACCAAACATCATCCAGGAGTGTTTTAGAGAAGAGGAATTTTAGCCTAGGGATAAACAGCCAGGCTCATTTGGGAGTATACTCATATGTCTATCTGTCACTCTGCTGCCTGATAACTTCAGCCAGTTTCAGCAGAATTTGACAGTAGGTTAGAAGTCTTAGAGGCATTACATTCCTTTCACGCAAACAGGAAGCTAGAGAGAGGAGTAACCACAGCGTGAGCCCTGTTAAACATCAGAGAATCCAGAGGGAAGCAGACCCTCGAGAAACACACAAGACGGCAAGCGTCACTGCTTTGCTACTTACTGACCAGTTTGCTATTCACTGTTTTAATTCAAGGCACTTTGATGAATCTTACGACATTAGGACAAAGCTGACCTTCGTCTCCTGACAGACAACATCTGTGTATCTGTTCCCTGCCGTATTCTGGCCCAGGTATCTGCATATAGACCACCTTAAATCCTCTGAGGGAAGAGGGAGGACAGGTTCAGTGGATCTGTCAGTCATCAGGGCAAACGTGCAGGTTGAGGATAGCAGCAGGGTAGTGACACAGTGTCTGCGGGGTTCCCTACTTCCCACAGCATCGCCTTTCACTTCTGTAGATGTTCTTCCTCCTCCTGCTCTGGAGTGCCAGACTCCTTCCAGCTGTCACATCAGCATCTGCAATGTGATGTGCTGGTATCACTGCAGCAGCAATATGCAGCCTGGCAGGTAGTAATCCATTAATTTATTGGCTGATCCCAAAAATCCTATGGATGAGTATAGCAGCAGGTGCATGCTGAAGCTACCAACTAGCCCCACCAGCTTCCTGGAACAGTTTGCATGCATTGAGTGCATTTGCTCCCTCGTTTCATGACAGGGAGACTGGAATGATTATACTGTAGTAGAGCAAAAGTGTCTCAAGCAAAAGTGTCTGGTCCCTTCTGAAGCTCCGAACAATACAGGAATTCTCTCCAACCATAACGCCTTCTTTTCTTGCTTGATACCTTGAGTGTCTTTGTGCAGCGCCCCATGTGCATACTCCAGAGTGTGTATCCTCTGCAAAGTGAATTGTGTGATACAGAGCAAACCAAGGATGCTTTCTTAGGAGTCTCAGAAAAGGTCCAAGAAGGAAATTCTATGGCAGCATGCAGGAATGCAGCACATGTCTGAAGTTTCAGTCTGTTGAGACCCCTGTCTCATGGCAAGACCTGGGGAATGCAGGATTTACACTGAATTTCCACTGCCAGGCAGGGACGCGGCAGGAAAAGGGTCCCCAAACAGACAGAGGGCCTGCAGCTTTTTCAGCCAAGGGACTGGAAACATAGCAGAGTCCTTCTCATATTCCTGAATGAGGTAATTTCTCTTGTATTTGGACCCTGGAGCAAAACCAGTCTGGGTTTTGGCAATAGCTCCTTGTTTCCCTTCAGCAACTACTAGAAGAGAACTGAAGAATGGAATCACATTTATTTTATTTCCATTGTTTTTTGTCTGCTGTTTAGCTTCAGCCTCGGTTGCTTATTGGCTGCAAGAGCTGTGTGGGAATAGCTGGAGCTGATGGCAGCATCTTTGTGTGTGCTACACAAGAAGCAGGGAGATAGCCTCTGTTCAAATTCAGACAGAGTAGATTTTGAACTTGCAAATCTTTCATGTGTGATCAGTCAAAATAGAGCATTCTTCTGGCCCGCTTTAGTCGTTAGATATGAGCCAAACCTCAAAGGAGAGTTTGGGAATGTTGATTTTTCCTCCTTGCAGTATGAGGGAGTGCTTCGTCTGCAGACAGTTCTCTCCTGGGGAAGAAGCATTTCCTATTCTTAAACGAACAGAGAACTGAGCTTTCTCTTCTGTAATTAAGACGACTCTCACTGAAGCGCTTTTTCTGCTTCTTGCTAAAAACTGAAATTATCTCCTCCCTTACTGTGAGTTTTGAATATTTTGTTAGACTGGTTTTTCCTTGTTTACACAGCCACATACCCTGAGAAAACCTATTCCATTGCCTCTTGCAGGAGATGCCACTTGCCTCATGAGAAGGCTGCTTGACTGAGTTCTACCCTAATTTGACAGATCAAGGACATATTTTTCTTAAACTATCGTACCAAATTTCAGAATCTTCTGAGCTCTTGTGCTCACAGTTAAAAGTCACAAGAAGAAATAGGGCAGGCTACAGTGATAATCAGAGAAGTGGGAATACTTTGTCAATTCAAACTGTATTTCCAGAGCTGTAGACTTACGGGAATTTTGTGAAACGGCAGCAGGTAGTCCAAAATCAAATGCAGAAAAAGAAAGGATCCTTTAGGCAAGTGGAAAACTGAAACGAGAAATAAGTGAACAGTGGCTATTCAGCCTAGTTTGGATTTAACAATCTCAGTACCACTGAGCAATACTGTATAAAACAATTCATGGTGCTGTATAATTACTTTTTGAAATAGATAGGTGGTCATTAGATTAGAAAATGCTTAAAGGCTACCAGAGCTGGAGGGAAGGTTAAAAAAAGCAGCACGCCTACTTGTGTGGCTTTTGTGATTCTAGCCATTGCTGTGGATAGAATGGCTGTAGTGTAGAACTGGGCAAAACAGGAGGGGATTGTAGGAAAACCTTGAGCATTAACAGATGGGGTAAAACAGTAGGAAGCTGTTATACCTGTCTTTTTGTTCTGATGAGCAACCTCAGCTGTGCACCAATTAGTGCAATACTGTGCAGAGTTGCAGCAGACTTAGAGCAAATCTGAACCCATCTTCTTTGAAACCGTTTTTTCCCTTTGTTGGTGATAGATAAGTAATAGCAGTGTTTGCTAGTATTGAATGTTCTTGTTTTCATTAATATTTGGGGGTTTCCTTGATACTTTCAGAGAACGATTTCCAGAGCTAGGCGTAGGCTAGCCAAGAGCTTTGACAGCAGTCCTCTGGTTACTCTTAATGCAAGAATTAAATATCTCGGTGCCCAGTAGCACATTTGATAGAAGTACATGTTCATACCTGAAACAGTGTGGGCTGTTTGCCTGAACCTACCTCCCTCAGCTGTGGTAACTGGGGAGTGCTCTAATGTGACCTGTACGTCAGGGAAGTCGCTGCTGGCTGATCTGACACTGGAAACCCCTTATACCACTGGTTCAGGGTTTACTAGAGTACATCTCTCCAAATCCTCAGGCTGCAGCTCTCCCCCCTCAAATGCTTGGCAGTGAGTTTCATCTAGCTCTGAGGAGACCTTTCTTTGTTGGAGTGAGAATATTTAGCAAAAAAACGTGCGAAGACCAGACTTCCGTTGCATTGTAGACCTGAACAAACCCAGACAGCTTTCATTCTCTTCTCAATGTGAGCTATAAATTCTGCAAGAATCTCAAAGCACTGTATTAGTCCAAGAAACCTTTACAGTAAGAGGTATCTGGGCAACAGGCTTAAGCAGGAGTTCTGTCTACAAACAGGGAGGTTTCTTACTGGTGTAAATCAGCTTGCTCCAGGGCTGTCTTAAATAACCCAGAGAACCCTGGGCACGGTGCCTGAACGTATGCTATTCTCCACATGTGGAAGTCTCGTGAGGTCAGACTTACCACATGTGCCAGAAAAGCAGCGCATCATATGCAGCTGGACTCCCTGCACACACCATGCGGAGCTGCTCTGTGCATAAGCAAGAAGCCAAATTAATTGGACTATTTGTGTGCACGTAGAGCAGCTCCACAGCATGCACGTGTGCTGCAAGTCCAGTGCATCTGGAATTAAACCCAGCACCCATCTATGGAATCCATCTCCCAGCCATCCCAAGGCAAATCTGCTTTGGGGACATCAATGTCGATTTGTTCCAGCTGTCTTTCTGTTGTTTTTCATTTGCTTCATTGTTTTATAGCCCTTCTCACCTGTTGTGTTTGTGCTCTCCTGACCCTTTTCTCCCTGCTCCATGGCATGGCAGGGAGATGTCATGCACGCATCCTCCTGAGCCACAGTGGAAACATCTGGAATTCTGCACTGGTTTTGTAGTGCTTTGAGCTCACCAACAAGGTTTTTTTACCCAGAGAGTTGCACTTTTTCTTCCAGAAAGTCCAGCTGTGATATGTATCCAGTTCAGCCAAATGAGCTTCCTGACAAAGTACATTCCACAGCTAGCATTTGCTGACCCAAGGAAACCACACTTTCCCATGGTAAAAGGAGGGGGTTTAATCCTGCTGTCCTGTGGCAGAGTGAGGTATTAGGTGGTGATCCTAGTAGATGGTCCAATTATTTGTGGAGCAAAAAGCACTGGAAAGTGAAAACTGCATTAGAAAACACACTTTCACCTCTCCCAGGAAATCCTTTTCTTTCTATGGGAATAGTCAAACCTTGTAAAATAAAGTTCTTGTTATTTATGTTAATTAATAGCTAATTGCATTGCTCAACAGTGGGAGCTGAGCTAGATCCTAGGCCAGGAGTGTTGCTAGTGAAGCCCAGGTTGAGAACTGTTAATCTGGAGTGAAACTCTGGTGTTTTATTGCAATACCACTGCAAGGGAAAATTGGTGCTCATGGTGCTGAAGGGGTTGCCGCGTTTGCCTTGCCTGCGTGGGATCAGCATGACGTGGGTTGCTGTTACATTCGTAAAGCTGTCATAAATAATTAGCGTACACTTTCTACTTTTGAATAATCCTTAATAGCAAATTTTTATTCGCCTGAATGACCTCCAAAGAGGAGCCTTGCAGATAGTCCAAAGAAAGCAGCTCCAAACACCTTTCTTTGGAAGCGCTGTCCTCGGCAAATTAGACACAGAGGCCTTTGAAATGGTCTTCTTTCCAAATGTCTGCTGGTTTTATGGAGCCTAATGATGTAACTGACAAGCAGCGTCTGCTCTTTAGGTTGATTTCAGACATTTTCTGTGCTAAAATAATTCTGGCTGCTTCATTTGCTTCCTTTTCCTGTAGATTCCTTTCCGATTGATGTATTTCATACTGACAGTTTTTACAGGTATTGGCACTGGTGAAACAGAATTCCTGACCAAAATCCAGATAGGAATTTATTGTAAAATAAGATTTGTCTTTCCTAGCCAGCTGATGCTCATTTAGGGTAGCAGGGAACGTGGCTTTAGATCTGTATTTTAGTTTCACAAGGTTAGTTTAGGGTTTTTTTGCATTTTAGAATAACTAAAATGGAAATCCAGGTTAGCTATTGTGTATGGACCTTTCAGATTAGTGGAAGCAGGAGAAGAGGAGTGTATACACGACAGTAAATGAAGCATGGTGGATCAGTCCGTCTCTACAGGGAGCAGTAACGTGTGCATAAAATCCCCAAATTAGCTTGTCTTGACTCCTTCTGGTAACAGGAAATATGCTCTAGATTATCAAAGAAAAAGGTCTTCTGCGTCAGAACCAGACGTTGTCTCTCATCCCAAGAGCAGCTCTGGCTTCAGCAAAACTTTGAGGTTTGCTCGGGACTGGTAATAGAAGTGGCCTTAGGGATTTCTTCCATAGCTGCAAAAATACACTTCCTTCTGTCCACCACTTGCAACCTGCAGTTTACATTAACAGTGGGATCATTACATTTTTCACCTTCAGTTATGCCAACAGTCCCAAAATTTGCCTTCACACTCTGAAGCAATCCGAATCCTTCAATTCTTTGGACAGTCAGTCTAGTGAGAATATTGTATTTTACATGCAATGGCCATAGGAATATAATGGTCCCACTGTGCATACATACATTTAGAGCATATGTCTTAAGAAATCCTGTAATACCTTTAAGAACAAATGATCATCATGGCTGTAGACTTTTTTATGATGGCAAAAATCAGTAAAGAAGGAAAATGTCACATTTGTGTAAGCCAATATTTTAACATATGTGAAGATAACAGCAAATCTCAGGCAGCATCAGAGCTCTGCAAATTGCTGGGATGCTTGTGAGTACAAATGCTAGAACAATTCCAGTGCAAAAACCTACTTATGCTTCCTACAATTTATTAGAAGTACAGCAATGCGTCGCCATCCTGAATCTTGAGAATGTGTAGGAGAAGAGAGCAACCCTTCCAGGACTGTCTTTTTGCAGCATGCTTGACCTTGTCTCTGACATGGGTTTTTATAGAGGATCCTGGGTGTTTGGAGTTAATTGCAGGCTCAGGTTTGCAAAATGTCAGACCTGATAATGCTTCCTTGACTCTGGAAGTCAGACTCTCCCCTCAGTTGTCCTTGGGGAATGAAGCTAAAGCATTACTCTGAATTTGGGAGCAATATTTGGGTGAGAATCTTTTCCTGACTGTGCTGCAAAGTGGTCCAAGTGCCTCAGCAGTCTTGCATTCATGAAATTGTAGTGCTGCTTATCATTGAATTAGCAATACCCCCTTCTCTTGCAAATGGGCTTCTTTGTAGTCTAATTGGAAGGATGCAAGCCTGAAAAGTGGCCAGTGGTACACTGTGTACCATTATTTTCGTATTGACTGAGAAATAGCTGAGAAAAGAATATCGTATCATATCATGGAAGTTTCATTTGAGTTGTTTATTGGAGTAAAAACAGTTTAAAAAAAACCCCAAGAAATAAATCCAGCTGTTAGAAAAAAATGTGTCGTTTGAGGTGGATGAACTTTCATTCTGGGAACTATTTTCTTGTCTGTGGAACATGTGCAGGAATGGATTAATGCTTTTGCTTTTCCTTGTGCACAAACGTAGAACAAGCTGAGCGATTAAAAATTGGATACCAGCCCATTTGAGGAAGATCACTGTGTTTAGTTTTGCTGTTTGACCTCAGCAGCAGAGTGGAATGACTGAAAATATACCTGCGCTGCGCAAAATCAAAGTCTTCTAGACAAACAAAAGCGATGTCCTTCTCTAAAGCATCCTTGGAAAATACTTGTACATAATTTCTTGCTAAGATAGATCTCTACCAGGAAACTTAAGTAGTCGGTTACTACTTTAAATAGGAATCAGTTTTGATGACTGTCAGTTAAAACTCAACTTCGCATAGGGTTTCATTGCACAGAAGGTGCAAGGAGGAATACAACAGGCTGTGTTACCTTGTAGTGATCTTAAGATAATAATTGATATTAGGTGGTCGAAAAATTTACAACTCAGTCACCCATGAAACCTACCCTGCAGCTTCCAGCTGCCCTGTTGCTTCCCTGGAGAAGCCAACGTTCCCTAGGATGAAGCCTCCCTCACACAGTGGCCCCTGCAGAAATGCCTTGAGAGACTCCACCGGAGTGGTCCCTTGACAATACTGCAGGTGATACTGTTTGAGAAGATTGTACAAAACCACCCAAAGGGACAAGAGAAGAATGGAAGACTGAGGAGAAGCACAATCCTAGCTGAAGAACAGGATTGGAGAGGTTGTTTTATTCTCTGGAGCTTTCCTGTGTAGCTTTAGGTTTATGTCACATAAAATCATGTTTTTGAATGTATTTAGGGCTGAAAGATGCAGGTGAGTGTCTTCGGTTAGACTCCAAAGCCTTTAAAAATGGCAGTTAAATAGCTCCACGGCTTTGAGTATCTGCATCTTGGTTCTCCACTTGCACAGTGGATGTAATTGTGGCTCTGCCATGGAGACAGCTACAGCAGAGCCTGCAATGCGCCTGGGTACCTTAGGGACAGTATCTCAACACAGCCCTGCAGGCAGTAAGTTGGTTCTTTGCCTTATTTGTCTTAGTGCTAAATAATGTTCAGCCTGTGCTAGTGTGCTATGATGCATTGATATTGATGGTTTTCAGCAGCTGAGGTGTTCAGGCTGTGAGATTATTGACTTGTTTCTTTCATGGAGATGAGTAAGAGTAAGGAAGAAACTGTGTGTCTATGTGTGTCCTTGTTTGTTTTCCCCCCCACTATGAAGCATTAATTGGTGACTGAATGCAAAATTTCCTTTCCCTCATTTGTTCTTACAGGACTCACATAGGAGTTAAATGCCGTAAGAAACTTTTGTGATATAACAGTATAATGGATGACAAAGCCTGTGTTGGGGTGGAACAGTCTGAAATGCTGCCAGGTCCTAAGGATGCTACTCTAATAATACTTCTTCTTCTTTGGCAATAGGGAGTAGGCAAAATAATCTGTGATGTAATGGTCTGACTTAGCATTTACAGCTTGCGAGCCAGTGTTTAGCAACTCAGCAGTTTTAGGATTACAGAATCATCAGCAGAGACAAATATTGTTGCTTCAAATTGTGACATGGTGTTACTTCCTTCTTTTACAGATTCGGTTAAACAGCAGAGGACTTATCTATTCAGTTGGTCTCCTGCTGGCATCTGTTTTTGTCACAGTATGTATATAGTCTTTTGTTCTTCATTTCCAAAAGAGTGATTTTTGTAGATATTTTCTTCACCTGTTCCTTTCTCAACTCCAGCTGTAGTAGTGGTTGCGAAGTCTGTTGTGAAGGGATAGGAGTGGTCACTCTTACTGTAAACTTCACAAGACCTTAATCTGGCACTCTGCAGAAGCTATCACTGTCACAAGACGTCTCTCATACTTGTATATTTTACATGGGAAGAGCCTGAGAGATCCCTCATTAGTTATTTATCTTGCTAGCATTGAAGTAGATCCCTTGATGTATGACAAGATCCATTCTCCTGTTGGAGAGGTAGACAATATGCTGTACAGTTTGCTTTGGCACTCTGTAGGAACCTTCTGAAATGCAACAGAGACCAGAACTAGTAGTGCCTGCACATGACTGTTTCTATTGAAATTAGTGGCTCACGTTCTCTGACCTGTCCAAGTCCAGCATGACAGACTAGAAATGACAGAAAGAAGAGGATTTATGTGACATCTTCCAAATCTTGCGACCAGGTGCTATAGGGAGTCCTCCTATGCGTTGCACATCAGTGCAATTCCCACTTACATGAGGCTTTAATTTTTTAAGAGATTTGTGTGGGAGCAAACTGAGCAAAGTCAGGCATAGCCTTAGACTGTGTGGCTCTAGATTGAGATGCCCAGAGGCATCTGAAGCATTTTGTGTGAAGAAAATGGAGTCTGGCCTTTGAAAATGTTTCTGATTGAATGAAATAGGATTGTTCTTGCCAAAATGAAATTCATTGCAGAAACTTAAGGCCCTTGGGCCAGGACTCAAGTCACTGTGGCTTCGATAACTGCAAGGGGCTACTCTGATTTACTTCAGCTGTGGTCTTCAGCGCACTTGTTGCAGTAATTGTGTTGTGATTGCTTCCAGGTGACCATGATCAGTAAGGGAACAGTCATCTTGGTGCTCCTGTAGTTGGGAAGGGGATTTATCATTTTATTCAAAATGTTCCTGCTGTGGTGGCTTACTCTGTGTTTATTGTAGGTTTTTGGCGTCCACATGAACAAATGGAAACTGGATAAGAAGCTAGGGTGTGTGTGCCTTTCCCTTTACGGCATCTTCCTGTGTTTCTCCATCATGACAGAATTCAATGTTTTCACTTTTGTGAACTTGCCAATGTGCAGAGATCACTAATGCAGGTGGCAGACTGTCAGGAGGAACTTCCTTCTTACCTGTGCAATACAAACCACGGCTGGCGTCTCCTGAATGTGGTGCACCTCCAAGTCGTGACGTATATCCTGTTCACTGTTCATAGGACCCGTGGCCCCACCTAGGTCTGCCCTCTCCCTGACCCCCCACAACCTGGAAAAATCCTGCATCGATGTGAAGATTATTTTTTTTCAACATTCATGTGACTTCCTAGCTCAGTTTTTGAACAGTGTGACTGGGACTCTAGATGAACTGGCTGCTAACTGGCGTCAAGCCAGGCAAAACTGATCTGCTACAATCCTTCTTTTTCTTAAGTTATTTGATGGAAGACTAATCTAATTTATGACTTAAGACTATTCCTACAATGCAGAAGAGGGTACGTCAAACAGGGGCTGATTTTCACGGAGAATCATGGGAATTTTTTTGGTTGGTTTTCTGTTTGGGTTTGTTTTTCTTTTTTTAGTTTTCTTTTGGATTTGGGGGTTTTGGGGAGGGGTTGTTCGTTTGTTGGTTTTTTTTTCAACTGCCAGAGATCAATGTCCTTTCTTGCAGCTTCTCCTTCTGAGCGCTGGGTCTCCTGAAACGATCCAAAGGTCACAGGGCGGGGTAATATGGGAATACAATTCAAGGTACTCGACATATGAATGGATTTACTGCATATTAAAAGAAGACTGTCAAGGCAACAGACAATGACTTTTTACCATAAACAGTGAATCTTGTACAGTTGTGATAAGGAATGCAAGGTAAACATGGATTCAAAGGGTGAAACACTGCTACCATTTTACTACTATGTTGGAGTTTTATTACTAGGGTGTTTATGGTATTTCCAAGCAATAGTTTGATCGCTAGCCCAGGAGGGCTACCAAGGAGGTGTCCTGGTTTTTAATGATCTGCACGTGGAAGTGGAAAGTCAGAACTTTCTCTTCTTCATCAGATTTCTTGTTTTGGGGGATTCAGTAGTTCATGTCTTATTCATTCTGAGAAGGACATAAGTACGTGTTGGAACTTTTCCAAATGAGTTACAGACACTGGTTTCTTTAAAAGGAAAGAGGCGTATTTTGCACAGACATAGTCATAATTTGCCACTCTTTTTAAAGAATACACTGGACCTGGCCAGATATTTGTGTTCTTAAGCAGTTGGACTCATCTGATAACAGATCATCTGGATTCATCACCCCTCCTTTGGGGGGGAAGAAGACACAGAGAGAGATGGCACTTTTTAAAATGTGTAATATCTTCAATGCAGTCTCGCTCACAGATCTTAAGTTATTGTGTAAAGTTTAGCTATTCATTGTTCCAATATCCTTGCTATATTTTGTATAATTCTGTATTAATATGCAGGCAGATTCCACCCCATGAGAAACACCATCACAGCTTCATTTGTATGTATTGATACTGTGGATTCTTGCCAGTGCTGACTCTTGTTATTTACTTTAAGCACTGATTATTTGGATTCGTTTGGTATGTTTTTTCCTCTTTCTTGTATATGTTCTAATATGATATGTATTAAGATACTACCAGCTAGGTGAATGTTTTTGTCTATGGTACAAACAGTGGCAAATATTGGTAGTAAAGGCACAGCAAACCCTGCATAAAAGAAAGAAAGGAGAGAAAAAAAAAAAACACAAACCCAACCCACCAAACCCTAAACTGTAGCAGGAAAAAAATATGTCCAATTAAAAAAAAAAAAAAAAGCGCCCCATTCACAGACAGAAAGCGAATTTTTGTTTCATTTGCACTTTTGGAGGTGATTTTTTTTGGTTTTATATTCTTTGGGCAAAATGTTGTAAATCAAAATATTTACACCCCATGGTTTCCATTCAGCTCAGCCCCTGATTTTCTTTCTTTGTTACGCAAAATGTGTGGAGGCACTGGCAGCCATTGCACTGTGTATGTCGAGGAAACCCAGCGGAAGAAGCTGTGTGCCACTGGCCTTGGTGAACAAAGTGTACTTTGTGGATCCCTGACAAGAAGAAGGAAGGGTCCAGGGACAGGCAGTAGAGTCAATGACATGTCTGCGTCATCGTTTTTCTTTCTGGAAAACAAATGTGTTGCTACGTGTTGAGCTATGCAGCCTGTTGTTTGAGCAGCCTTCTCCTAACTATGCCTGCTGGAAGTCCTGTTGCATTAGGAAGCCCACTGTACCTTCCCCTTGTTGTTTTTTTTTGTTGCTGTTGTTTCTTTTTTTGTTGTTGTTAATGAGATTAATAATAATAATAACCACTAAAATGCCTAAAATACTTCCTTAAATCAAACAGTGTTAGTAACAATGTGGCACATATCACGAAAATCCACCCAACAAACACACAGCTAAACTCTTGTAGCAAGATGCAGTTGCTCCTAAGCAGAGTGTTTCTGTGCTGACAGAAGGGGTGGATTTGGGGAAGGAAAAAAAAAAAAAGAGAATTTTCACATCAGGGCCTATTATTACTTCTATTTTGAGTATTTATACTGCTGCTCCAATGGAGCCAGTTAGATCTATTTCTACGAAATAGCCATTACCTATCCCATGGCACAAAAACTGCATGAGTATTTTTTAGGAACTTTTCCTATTGGTGTGCATTAAATACTGTAGTATATCATAGCTTTGCATTATGTGTAAAACATGAAATACCTTGTTTTGACGCTTGTGTATTGTGCAAGAATGTTCTGCAAGTTGTTTGTTCTAAGCAGAAGCAAAAGGTACATTGAACTGCTGTGATCTGTGCCATATATGAATTGATAAGCACTTCCTCTGTAGACAGTTTTGGCGAGGTGTGCTGATGATTTGCAGCCAAATCCACCAGCGCAGACCTGGTTTGGAACAGATAGGACAGACCAACTGAATGTGTGCGTTCTTGTCTCTGTCTCCAAAAGAGAGAGCCTCTCAAGTTTGTTAGCATAATCAAAGCCTGTGGAGAAGTCCCCAAAGCAAAAAAAACTTGAGCAGTTTTTAGCATCCTTCCTCTACGATGTCTCCAAAACTTGCATAGACAGTTGTATTCAAATGCAGTGCACATTAATAGCTTTACTTTATTGAGCCAAGCAGAGGACTGAGTCTGAGGGGTTCTCTCCTCCTGACGTTAAGTTGTGGAAGTTGCCGGCTGCGCACGAAGGGCAGCCAGTGCCCAGCTTCAGTTTCCTGGTGAGAGGCTCTCGGTGCCCGTTGCTGCCCAAGCTGCGGGCCATCGCTGGGGTGCGGGGACACAGGAGCCCATCGAGGGTCGCCACCCCCTGCCCTGTACAGGAGGCTGGGCTGGCAGAGCCCCGGGAGGCGTGCGGTGCTGGGGCTGGGGACTGGCGTGACTGGCTGCGGGGGAAGGAGGGAGCTGAGGTACAAAGGGGCTGGGGGAAACCAGGAGTGAAGCCAGGTTGGGTTGGGTTTTTCGAATATGACTGTGATTCATTTGTGGTTTTATTCTTCTGAAAGCAAGGGTCACCTTTATGTCTGAGGCTGCTCTTGTCTTTGGACCAGTCGGCTGTTTTTGTTTCCATTTCTAGCACTTGCAGATGATTCTTAATGAGTATTTCAAAGGGAGATTAAAGAGCCTTTTCCTCGGAGGGCGCTTCGCTGCAGCTGTGACTTTGACTTGACTTAAAGATGTGATCCCTTGCTAGTTTCAACTCTGCTTGACGTGTGGTTGGCCTTGCTTTGAGAGCAGTTCAAAGGTAGAACGATAGGATAGGATACGTTATGATATGAGGTCTTAAGACATCCTGGAAAAACTGCTTTTATCCCTACCAAAGGTGAATTTTATACTTGCCTTTTTTTTTTCTTTTTTGTTCCTTTGTTTTGATGTACTGTGCTTTTTGGTAGATTATTTCTGCAATAAGAACACCAACCTGAAATGTGTGCGTGGGAGGAGATTTTCACTGGTATAATTTGGGTTTTCTTCTTACTTGCCTGCTTTGTTTTCCACTTTCTGTCCTCAGCTGTGTCATTGAAATAAATTGATTAGCATGCTTTGGATTTGTGATATCAGTACACATGAAAACAAATGTTCGTTCTTAACATTCAGATAGATGCAACTGGCTTTTTTCTTGACAAAACAAATCAGGTAGAACAGCAATCTAGTTTTAGAAAAATGATGTTCAATGTAGGTGGAGCAACCTGAGGGTGACATTTAATATGCTGCTGTCAGAACAGGATTTTTTTTATATGTCTTTTCCAAATAACCATATTAATACTTGTGAGATAAAATGTAGATTGAATAATGTTGGGTAACTTTTTAGAAAACCATAACTTTCTGCTGATTGACAAATGTTTCTTATATCAAGATTTTTTGGAAGCCCTAATCCTTTCAAATAAAGCTCATAGAGATGCAAAAGTGTAAGGTTTATCTATTTCAGTGTTACACCACTGGAGCTTTAAACTTGTTTAAATATATACTTTAAAAAACAATCTCAGTGGGCTATGCTTAGCTGGATTTAAATCTGCCCTGTATTCATGAAGCTTCAGTTGATCAGTAGCCACTGTAAATTATTCTAAAATAGACTTAAATCCAGGTAAGAACGTCCATATTAGGTTTGTACAACTTTAACTGAATCAGTTTAAAGCCATGCTTTTAAGGAAAGCAGTGGAAGCTTGAGTATTTGGAAGACTTCAGCCACTTCAAATTTACCAAGTTTAACGCAAGACTTAAAGGAAGAGAAGTTTTCAGTATTCACTGACTCGAGTAAAATTGACCTCTGTTGAAATCAAGGGCAAAACCCCAATGATTGATTTGTAGGGTCAGTGTACGTGTTTGCAGCAGTAAGTCCTGAAAAGGACGATTGCGCTTTGGTTTTTGAAAGATGAACTTTTTATTTCCTTATCTGAATAGATAAATTAATAACTATTAATAAGACCGGGCATCTTTAAGGGAATTTACGTAAATGTTCTGTTAGTACTTAGTGGCCTCAAATCTGAAGCTTATTTCATAAATGCATCTGCTTCCACCCAGACTGCTTCGAGCTGTTTGGCTGAATCTCCAGAATCAATTTCAGGTGTGGACAAATCCATGCCTTTTAGAAAAGTTTTCTTTATTCATGGGAAAGCAATGAGGAAAGTACTGGCAGATTGTTTCATTGTGCACCGGGGATGTAATTTGGCTGTGAAATCTGTTGTTCACCGCCCTGAAACAGCCTGAGATCTAGGCGAAGTTATCCAGTTTGGGCAGAAGCATCTAATTTCAGGAAAGCTTCTAAAAAAGCACAATTTGTTTAAAGCAACAGATTTTGTAATGTATTTATATAGTTAAAATGACTTTATTGTGGTGTATTTTAGGTAGTTTTGTATTTTACTTTTTCTAGTAGCCTTGCAGAACAAGTTTTAAACCTTCTACACCATAACAACCTGACAGAAATCTTGCCAATGTAATCTTCATCTGCCGGGTAGGATTTGAATGGTGCTAAATGTCAACGTGATAATTTTACAGCAACAATTTAACACAACCTTTTTATCGACAGTTGAGAGAAAACATAACATTGCATGCCCGGATTTATGAGGACAGTTGTAGCTGACGACAGATCTGCTCAACCATTGAGGATTTGCCCCCGAGATTTTCCATCAGCGTGCCTGGCAAGCAGAGCAAGGAGCTTGGATTCCTGGAGGAGTAATCTGTGTTGCTGGACATTTTGTCTAGCTCGTGCTGTGATGAAAGGAGGGGGCTGCTGGTGCACACCACCCCCGGGTTACTGGGTACTGCCTGCTAGTGTGGAATGGTACTTGCTCCGTTTTCATAGTTGAAACACAGATTTCCCTTAGGACCAAGTCTTACCTAAATTCTAGTCAGTGTTGTCTCCTGGCCGATAACCACTGGAGCAGGTGAGGAAACCAGTGCTCCGTTCACTTCGTGCACGCAGAGACTTTTGGTTGTGGCGAGAGGCCCATAATGTAAGCAAGTTTTAGGAATCATAGGGATATGTAACTCTGCCGTTAGGAATGAAAAATAAAGACCTCTGCACTCGTGCAGCGAGATCCACATACAACTGGTGGAGTCGTTTCAGTAAAGCAGTCCCCTGGGTAGCAAACCACCACATCTCTGAAGGAGACCTGTTCTGGTAATTCCTGTCAAAAAGTGGTACCGTCAGCATACAGGTGTATGGCTGCCGTACAATTGCTGTCATCTAGTGAGTGCTGGAGTTTCAAAGCTTTAGAAGAGAAGTAGCCATGGGACGGCAGGAACAACAGTGTCCTCCGTGTCCTCTGTGACATGTCTCTCTATGGGCAGTCTCTGGTGCCCATGGCTGGCGTGGTTCCTGGGAAAGCTGGGCCTCGGGCTGCTCCTGTCCCAGCTCTCCTCCCGCTGTGCGAGAGGCTGTTGGATTAGCCGTAGACCATGCTGCCCTCAGCCAGTGATGTTGAGCTGGGGCGTGCTCCTGAGCCCAGCTCTCGCCGCATCTCGGGGCCACCCGGAGTCCTGCTCACGAGGGAGGGTGTGGAGAGCACGCTGCCTGTCGTTCCTGGGTGATACCCACCCCAGTGCAAGGGGTCGGGGACATTTGCACCTCTTCCCTGGCCTGACTGAAGTCCTGGCAGGCTCTGCTCGAGCAGGCTCCAAAGTTGCAAGTCCAGAGAGTACCAGAGCCCATGCCTAATTTGAAGCACATACGCTGTCTCGCAGAAGAGGTCCGTGTGTTGAAAGCTAAGAACATGCTTAAGTGTTTTGCTGAGAAATCTTGGTTTAGTGAATCCAGCTCTTTGGCATCAGCAGGGCTTATTTAAGTGCCCAGCAAGAGCAGCACATTCAGTCTTAAGAGTGGAGGCTCTCGTAGGGAGGAAGTGCAGCAAAGCGTTCCTGGTTGGGAGGTGGGGGGGGGCAGAATCCTGTGCGGTCAGTGAGCAGACGACTCTGATGAGGAGGGCCCATAACGAATGTGCCTTGGGTTAAAGTGAGGGAAGTACCTTTTAAAGGACTTTGTAACAAAGTTTTATAAACTGTTCACTGGGAGTCAGCTGCTGGGGTTTTTACCACTGACGCTATTTGAGAAAGTAAGTTTTCCCTCATAGATTCTTGCCTTGAGGTCGTCTATTGCTTTCCTGTGTGCCTCTCTGGAAGTCAGTAGCCCGTGTTAGTAGCTCTCCTGCACACACAGGACCTGATGCTGAGCTTCCTGAAGTTAAAAGTAACGTTTTTAGCTGAGCTAGAAGGGCTTTGGATCAAGCCCAAGCCCAGGGGAGTCTGCGATGGAGTTGCGCCGTGTATTTTCTGCTGTGCCCTGCGGGCAGGTGTCCAGCCAGTCTGTTAGCGCACACCAGCAGCAGGGTGCCCCTCTCCCCTTGCTTTCTCAGGGGCTCCAGCTGGCGCGAAAAGGAGAGCTGGGCAGTTGCTCTGCCTGCCATATGCTAGTTAATTCATCTGGTGGTCTCTTGCATTTCTGAAGCATGCGCAGGGCTCAGATGGGGTCTTTTGAATTTGAGGATCCAGTTTGCTTTTGGAGGAGGTGGAAAAATAATTTCGCATTGCAAACTTAGGGCTAAGATACCACAGCAGTAGTTCTCCTCCGTGGCCCAGCTTCGTGCAGCTGCGTCTGGAGGCACGTCTGTAGGCCTTTTATGCTTTATGAAGCCAGACTATACTATACTAGTTCTACTGAGGGAAGAAGTCATGAGTTCATATAATTAATTGTCAGATTTCTGGCATTATTTTTTTAAAATGTATGAACGTCTATTTATATTCAAGCAACATATATACTTTACCTAGTGGATCTGCTGTTGCTAAAAGGAAGCCCTGTGGTAGCCAGCTGCCATCTGCATAGGAATAAAGCCTTATCACGGCTACTGCGAAGATGCTAAGTGTGTCAGTATTTAAGATAGTCTTACATGCATCTATCTATAAACGCAAGAGATGGTTACTAGTTTTTGTTTGTTTCCACATTGTATTAGCAAGGTATTGTGAGTGGTGCATGGCAGTTGCATATCTATAATATAGCAGGTCAAAAGCTTAAACAGCTTATTTTTGTACATTCAGTAATATCTCTTAATTGTAATTAGTGTGAGTCATTTGAAATTTCGGTTGCATTTTCTGAACATGCAGTCAGCTTTGAAAAAGAAAAAAGAGCATGCATGAGACATTGAGGAGGTCAGGAAATTCTGCACTGAAATATTTATACATTTTATTTATTTATTTATCGTACACTAAGAGCTGAGCCCCTGGTTCAAGAAGACAATTCCCTGTGCTGTCAGAAGATTTAGGAACCCAATTTCACTCCCCACCTAAAGCTAAGACCAGGTTTTCCTGAATCAGGGACCAAGCAGACTAAGCCATTAAAAGTGTCGTACTATCCTTTTCAGTGGCCACAAAAGTGGCGAGACCCTTCGGATGCTTCTTGTAACTTATATTAGCAGAGAAGCTGAGGAATGCTGAGAGACCCAAAGATGCTTCTGCAGTGCTCACCTCTCGATCTTTAAGAGTAGAAATATATAAATAGCAAATACCTGTTGCACTCTAATGTTTGTGATATCACTGTCACAAGGTACCACTTGCAATAATTAAAATTCACATTTCATAAGATAGATTTTTTTTTTTAAATTTTTTTAGGGTTTTTTGGTTTTTAGTAATCTTTTAGTAAGGAAGTGATCTTCCATTGCCTAGTTTTCCCTAGCTCCCTTTAAGAGTAAATGGCTCTGCTTAATTGTGAGGATCTCTCTTTAAATCCGATGTCATGCATTAGCAAACGCTTGAGTGAAGCTGACGTGTGTTGTCCCAGCTTTATGACAGGGTGGTTGCCATTTTCAGCAGGCAAGGATCTGCACCTTGAAATCATGCCGTAAAAATGGTCCCACCACTCGCAAATGCTGTACTTCCCTATTTCCACTGCATTGTTTTGGTTTCAGGTAGGTCAGTAGATCTTCATTGTAGGAGAATATATCATGACATTGCTATCAGTGTGAATTGCAGTAAGGCTTGTTGTTGGGAAATCCAAGAGCAATGATGGAGTCATTTTACAGTGTGTTGGGGGCGGAGGGGAACTGGAAGCCTGGATTTCATCAGCTCTTAAAGACTTGGGGATTTTTCAGATTAGAAAAGAGAAAATTGGAAGATAAAGGCTGATTGCATGAAGTACTGCATCAGTCTTTCATAAAGGTTTATATAATGTTCAAGATTTTCATAAAGTGAGCTTCCACATTCTGTCAAGCACAGAGCTCAGCCGAGTTGTTCATCCTAGATTCTCAGAAACAATCCTTGTCTTTCAGTAATTCTCACTGGCGAGTCAAAACCTCTGAATGTAACATACATTTCTGTATCTCAAAATTGTATTGTGAAATTGCACAATGCTGAGGTCAAATGAGCAAGCACAGAACTCGAACTGCAACAAGTTGCTGAAAGAAGCCAAAGCAAGACGTTTGTGGAATAACTTTGTTCTTCAGGATTTTACTTTTTTTTAAATGGACGACAGAAGCAAAAGGATTATTCAGCACCCGTGGAGAGCAAGTGCAAATGAGAGCAATATGGCATCACAAAAAGCTGGTTGCTGTGTAATTAGGATACTGGCAAGTTTTGCAGGGGTTGCGTTTACGCAGAGGTTTGCCTGAATACTATTTGATCTTTACAGCTCTCGCCCTCCTGATGAAAGGTATTTCTTCCTCTTGAGAAATACTGCATCCCTTTGTCAGGGAGAGGGGGAGAGATATGCCAGAACCAATGTCTCCGACTCGGTTCTTACCCTAGCTGCACAGGAATGCGCTTTATCTGTTACGTAAAGGGTTGCGCAAACATGCTAGTAGCAATCTGCATACCTGAGAGATGAGCTGGTGTGCAGCGAGCTTTGCCAGGCACTGGAGATTTAGGGACAAATTTTACTTAACGTTCCCTTGAGGAATAGTTCAATAGACTTCACTGTCTGTCCTTGTAAAGCTAAGAATCATTACTAGGCCCTTAATGCAGGTGGTATTTGTAAGAGATGACTAAAGGAATGATAGATTATGCTCATCCTCACAATGAATGCTTGTTTTCAAGACTGAAACCAAACTAGGAAGATGTTTGTTTGGGTTTGGGGGTGCTTTTTGCTGTGTGTTGAAGTCCAATGCAGTCTGAAATTCCTTGGTAAGGTTTGGCAGTGGTTCAGGTGTGCCTGTTCTAGTGCATCCATCAGAGCTTCAGCCAGCGGGGACGTGCAGGAGGGCAGGACTGATGCTGCTCTTTAGTCTGTGGCTCATCTAGTGACAGACACGGGGGTGCGGTGAGCAGCCCTGCAGGGTGAAGTTCACCTCTGCCTACCACCCCGGCACAAGCGTGGCGACCAGCGTTCGTAGACTGGTAAATCAGGATTTCACTAGAACAAAAAGGTGAGCAGACTGACCCGTTAATCCTCAGGTATGTTGCACAAGTTTCAGGGGCTCCCACCCTCCCTTGCACCTCCTCCTTGTCACTGGCTCATCTAGCATTTATTTGGACCAGGCTTTCGTTATCTCGGCACTTTCTATAGCTCCTGTTTATGCACCAAAAAACACGGCTGAAATCTCAGAAGCATCGGGCCCCTGCTCGTCACTGAAGGGCAACGGGTGCTGTTGAGTGCAGGCTCTCTTGAGAAATTTCCCTTTGTTTTCTTTTCCTTGGGCGGACTTTGCCCACGGGTGCCCCTGCGGTTGAGGTGAGTTTGCAGGTTATGTGCCTGTAAGCGAGTGAGTCTGCTGCTGTAAGGACGGCCGGTTTCTTGGCACTTGGGGGCCGCTCGCAGCCCCTTCCAGCCTTTTTCAGAGCCAAGTTGTGTTTATATGGAGATGTCGCTGACCTAATAAGCCCTGTCAGAGTCAGCAGAGGTCTGCACTCTACTGTAGTCAGCTTTGCACCACCACGGCGCGCAGGGAGAGCCCCAGTGCCAGCAGCTCGGGGGGGTGGGCAATGTGTGTTTAGATCATCTCATGGCCCAGCAGTTAGCTATTCAAGATCCGATATTTTTGTGGAGCTATTATGGAAAACTTGGTTTTGTACGATTGCAAAGTCTTAGACGGCTGAATGCAATCCCTGCTAAGGCTTGTTGTAAACAGACTGTGGTGAAACCATACAGATTGCTTTCAGTTGTGCGCGTGATGAGTTTTCTACTCTATGGTGTAGTCACGGCATCAAAGCTGCAGGAAGCACAGCAATAAAAATGACTGATATGAGCACCTTTTGTTTGATTTGGGATCAAACGGTACTGTCTGGGTTCCTTTTCAGTGAGTGGGAGGATTCTGTTTTGCTTCTAACCGTAAGGAAGAAAACACAGGTGGAACTGAGTGCAAATGCGCATATAATGTATGTTCATTTACAGCCAGCAGAAAACAAAATAATCAGTGGTTTCTAGTAATACAATTCTACTCAAAATAGCTTTTTATTAAGTCAGCTTAGAAGTATTAAAATGGTGGAGCCACAGACAAAACATTTGTTACCTTTTGAAATGAGTTACAATGGTTTTGTCATACTTGTACAAGTATTATAAGGTCAGTCTTTCTGTATGTTTGTTTTACAACTTGTTGTAGAATAGTCTTCTATGCATAGCTGTTCCACTTGCCTGTGTAAGTTACAAATTTAACAGAAATGAAAGCATGCATTTTTCTCTGTTTGCTGGTAACCTATGAAATTAGAAACTTGTATTTCTGTGTTTTTACTGTGTTATATTATAAACAAAATTCACAGCCTATTGTCTATGGAATATCAGAAGGTTTTATTAGAATGAATTACTTTAAATGTTTTGTCATCTGATTTAATAATGTGTCAGACATCTACACTAAGACAATATAATGTTTATCAATAAAAATATCCTCTCTTTGTACTAACTTCACACTTCAGGGTGTGCTTGGACATAGGAGTAGAGCACCCCTGTGGGTCACAATTCTAATGATCTGTTAATTTTTTGGCATATTTCTGAGAATACCGTGTACCACGCATTTGACCTGAGCATTGAATTAAGGAGCGAAGGAAGAAGAAAAGAGAGTTTTTATACTTTGTATTTCCTCTGCCACTTAATGTGCCTTTGCTGTAAAGGAGTGTGCACTGCAGTAGTTCATGTAGAAGTTGGCTGGCTTGTGTGGCCTGTACATATTGGAGTCCATACAGAAAAAAACACTGAGGGAATTTTATTTGCTATTATATAATGAGTCAAATTCTGTTCTGTTACAGCAATACAGATCTGAAATTACTGCGCTATAGTTAGTTATTCTCTTCCAGACATAGGGTAGTGGGAGGTGATTGTCACTCTCCCAGCTGGAAGGATTCTGTGCCCGTGACTGTTCCGCTGTTGACAGACATGTTTATGAGATCCAGTCCTTCCTCTGAAGTTGTTCCTGGAGTAATATTTTCAGTAATGCTTGGAATAATAATGAGGAGGAGGTGCCATTATAATGGTTCTAATGCGGCCAGTTTATATTACAGAAAGCTGCAGAAAATCTGTGGAAAGGGCCGATTAGAACGCGTACTTCTAGAGTAGAAAAAACTTGCGCTGCTTTTTATGCTCTGCACCAGCTGAGCAGAGACTGCAGTTTCCCTGCTGAATCTGAGCCTGTCTTGGTGGCAGGGTTCTCTTTGCTTCTGCCTCATTGCATGAGAACGTTTGGACACTTCAGCTGACCTCCCCTCCTATTATACTTTCTCTGAAAGAAGGGCTTGAGATCCTTGAATGAAAAGGCCTATAACTGGGACTGGCTACCTCACCTGAAATACCTTTGCTGATGTCTTTGTAACAGCCCCTGCCAAAATGATGTATTTTTTCAGAAGTACCCACCATGTCCACAAGAAGCAGTGGTATGTCTTAGACAGAAGACATTATTTATTTACACGTCTGTAGCTATTTCCAGGTGCAGAAGAGTCATGTGGTGCACCAAAGGCACACATGCTGATCCCACGTCTCTGTCCATGAGTACAGGGATGAGGTGCAGCCTTTGATGTTAATGCAGAAAATGTTTTTCATCACTGCAAGCCCAGCAGTTGTCTTCAAAATATTTTCCATTGGTTCGATTGCTTGCTTTCCAGCTCTGTGTGCAGGCAACCCAAAAGGTATGTTGGAATCCATACAGATGCTGTATCTCTGTAGAGACTTCCCCGTGACTGGTTTTCTGGTTCAGAGATCATCTTGCTTTTCATCACAGTTTGGAGCTGTTCCAGTTGGTTGCTGGACTCTGAAGATACTCCTTACCCCCTGCCAAGGTGATAGGCCAAATATGTATCTTCTTTGATTCAGCGTTGTGATTACTTCGCTTTAGAAAATTTTTGTGTAACTGAACAGCCTGGAAAGTTAGAAATTGGTTTTCAGAGGTCGGGGGGAGTAATTGAATTTCTAGCTGCTTTCATTAAAGTTAGGAAAATCAGAATGCTAAGGCAAGCCATCATTGCTTTTGCTGGAGGAGTTATTGAAGAGTATGTATTTCATATTCATGTATTCACTTTTGCTTCTTTAGAAGCTGTTGCTGTGTCATCTTTGCAATTATTCTTCAGCCATCACAAACACTGCCTAAGCAAAGATGTGAATTTTTAGTGCAGAGGAAAAAAAAAAAAAATCAGAGCAGAAGTATGAAGTGGTGGAAAGAAAACTGACCCTCCTCTCCCACCTGGCCAACTCTATTCATCATAAATATGAAAAACTAGGACACAAATGCTATTTATTTTCCCTTTGGAGGTCAATTCTAACTTGCTTTACAGAGGCCCAACTTGTGTCTTTGCCACCTCAAAAGCTATTTGCTTTGAAATACCACTTCCAGAGATGAGAGATCTTTTCTTTGTAAGTTGCAGATAACAATCTCCCTCCAGACTCTGCCCAATTGATTTTTGACCTGTTTATTATATGCTTTGCTGCTTGAACAAAACTGCATCTGCCTATGTTTTCTGCATAATGTCCTCTGATTGGGAACTCTGAAGTCTTCAGTCATCCCAAAATCATGTTTGCAAGAGGCCTGGTTAATGAATGTCTCTGCTGCTGAGAGAAATGTCTTGTCTTCTTTGTTTTAATCTTTGGAATAACATCTTAAAAAAACAAAAAAAACAAACAAACAAACAGAAAAATAACCCCCAAAAACCCCAGGATGCAGGTTTTGTTGCTGACCTTTCCTTCCCTTTATACCACAAGACAAATTATACTATATGTACATCCACAATACATACCCTAACCTGTACTGGGTCATCAGACTAATTTTCCTTCCAAAATGTCATTGTTAAAGCCAAGGAAAATCTGACACCATGCCCATCTCTCTAAGCCTGCCTTTACCTGCCCCAGCGCAGCCCATGGTCCCGCTGCACAGCTGCCCACATCAGCACAGTGGACTGCAGCATCTGAGGAACCAGGACTTTTATCTCATGCCTGAGGAATTCAAGCACTTGCCTTCCTTGCTGTTAATCTATTGAATGAGGGAGAGCTGGGAGACAAGCCTCCGTTCAAAATGTTTTTTAGCCTCTGGGTGCTGCAGCCTCCCAGGACACAGACAACAGAAGCAGTGTGTGCTTGTAGAGCGGGCCATTCTGCCACCACTGCTTGGTATCCCAAAAGAAGTGCAGTGCCCATTCAGCTGTGAAGACCCATGGGCAGAGCCACGAGAGGCCGTGGGGTTAAGCATCCCAGGAAAGCTGAGCTGAGGTGTTTCCATACAACTCTTGTTGCAGCCCTGGGGGTTTGGCTGCAGGCATCTCCCAGCTCAGCGGGCTGGCTGGTGAGACTTCCCACCTGAGGCTGCTCCCCGTCCTTGCATGGAGTGCCTAGACTTGTTAACCACACCCTGGAGAATGAATGCTTAATGGTTAGGGCTTTTGGTGCCAAAATGCTGTGTTAGGCATTCCGGTTGCTGGTGGGCTGCACAGTTCCGTGAAACTGCAGCTCCGAACCCTTGGCGCTGGGAGGTGGACGCACAGAGGTACTCCCAGCACAGCGTCCTTTCTAGAAAGCTCCTGAAGCAGAGGCAACGTGGCGGTGCCTCTGAAAGGGAAGTATGCAGACACATGACTTGGGACAAACTGCAGGTATGTTGATTTTGTGTGTGTTTTTTTCCTCCCTGCTGCAATGGTAATTGGCCCTCTTAGCATAGCTGAGCATCTGCCCACTTCCCCTCCAGCTGCTGTAAGTGGGCCGCAGCTAGCATTCAGAGAGAAGGAGGCTCATCTTCAGCCTCTGACTGTTGGGAACAAATGGCGCTCTGTAATTGGTGTGAGCCTTCTTCACAGTGCCAAGCAAATTGCTAGAGAAGAGTAGCACAGAATAAACAAAAACAAATACCCCAGCCTGGAGAGAGCAGGTGCAATGAAACCACTTCAAACCAGAGCAGTTGCTTACTGGAACTGCTCACACAAGAGGATTTTACAAGTGAGCCTTTAAAGAATGAATGAGGGAAAAAAAAGTGGCATGATTAATGTGTCAGCTGCAGTGGAAATGTCTCAAACAAGTAACATTAAAAAGAGAACTCCGCTATTATCTTTGTGTGTGTGAACTTAGATCAACACTTGTCCTGCCTAGACTCCTTTGTGCTGACTGCAGCGAGAGCTTGGATTTTAGAAGTATTTTTTCTAATGTTGCAGAGCAATGCCATCTAGGGCACATAGACTTACAAATACCAACAGGAATGCTATCAATTCCTAGTGATAGAGCTTGCTGGATTGAATATTAATAACTAGTTCATCACATATGCATTAGGCCTGTTGGGATTTGCTCATTTTCAATATCTGCTTCTAGTTTTCCAGAGTATGCTCTCTGTCAGATATTAACGGATAGTTTTGTTTCAACTGGAAAGTAATGAGTTTCTGTATATTCCTCCGCAAATGCACTTGGTAGCTTTCATCTGGGCAGCACCATAGGGACTATTGATGGTCTCTCCAATCTTCAGCTACTCAAGGACTCCACTGTGGCTGTGATTAGAGCAATGATACACTTAGACAGCAGATTAAAATATTAAACCCAACAGGCCAGATCTTGGCATTCTCGTTCAAAAGGCTACTTACACTGTTACTGAGATCCTCCAGTTCGAACCAAGCTGCATGTAGAATATGAGTCTGTGTTAATTTAAAATATCTCAAGAACCTGGTGCAGTTTCAGCTCTGTGCCCACTCCTGGCTGTCGCAGCTCTCTCCGGGATAAGGATTAATCACCAAACGTAAGTAGGTAGCAATCTGCTGGGTTCAGTGGAGGTCTATGGCAATAACTACTTGTGAACCTGGACTCATGTATTACATTTTAGGTACTATCTTGCCCTTCTGCTTCCTACCATTTGACTTCATAATGCTTGGCCTTTCTAAGGAATGGTAACAGTATTTAGTGGCACTTAAGACCAACGTTGTTTATCTCTGTAATGGGTTTTCTTGTTCTACGTACACAAATTTGCTCCCCACTGGAGAAGAGCTAGGGCTTGAACTCTGAAATCAGTCTCAGGAGATCTTTCAAACTCCAAGGCTGCACACCAGCTTCTGGGCCAGCCAGCTTCTGCCTGCTTCTGTAGGAGTTATGCCCGGAGCTGATGGTCCTCGGGTTATTGGCCTCATGTGACTTAGCTGTTTTTAGAAGCAGCTCCAAACTGAAGGCGAAATACTTGACTGTAACGTGAAAGCACATTGGGAAATGTTAATACTTCCACTAATAAGAGCTTTTAACATAGCTACAGGCATTTTTTTTCCCCTCCCCTTGAGTAATGGTACTCTTGTTGCTGTCCCAGCAAAAGGAGGGCCTGGTTCTCCTTCAGGTTTGTAGTGCTCTGGTTCGGCTGCCAAGAGGTAATAAAGCAGACGCCTGCTCCCGCCTTAGAACGGCGTTGCCTATGGGCACAACAATGCACGTACGTGCAGGCATAATGAAGCAGTGGAGGTCTTGGGAAGCAATGGGCACATCTTAACAGTACTAATTAAGAAGCAGAAGTTACATTAGTCATTACATTTTTGTTGGGTCTAATTAAACAGTTGCACTGTTAAAACATCATGCTGAAGTGACAAATAATTAGTTGATCACTGTTTTCCCATGAATTGGTACGGTGTATGTCACTTCTCATTGTAACTGGAGATTTGAAGCACAGTTGACTTCATTTAGCAACAATTTTATGGCCAGGCTACAAACACTGTCTTTTTTCCCCTTCTTCTTCAGTAGTGTTTTAAAGATGACTCGCAATTGTTACTTTCCTGCAAGTTAAGACAGTTGCGAGAGAAGGACTGGAAATGCCAGCCTGTGTTTTTTGGAAGATGATGAGAGCGTGCTCTCGTTTGCCAGTACCACAGCCACCGTAACGAAGGCAGAGGCTAGTTTACTCAGTAGCTGGTAATTCCCAGCACTTCAAAACAGATGTCCAACCTTGAATCAGCTGAAATAGCTGTGCTTCAGTAGTGGGTCTGAGACATCATCAGCGATTCAGAATTCAGGTGGAGTAAGGAAGCCATTACCCAAACACAGGTGCTACCACCCTTTCCCTCCTCCCCACACCGTGTCGTGTAAAAAACGTACGTGTTCAGCAGTGTGATCAGAATATGGCTCTGATTCTTCCCAAGTTCCTCAGGATTACTCACAGCTAGTGTCTGGCAGTCATTGTCTCCCTGGACAGAGATCTCATCACTACGCTCGTGTCACTTTGGCTCGGGCTGCAGAGAGAGGAATAGCTTTTGGCACATACGCAGCTGGAATGAGCTTTCATTGGCAGCTGGAGTATCATTATCGCGCCTTCCCTTCTTGCTCCCTGATCTAACGAGGCTGCTGGTGAGGAGATGGGATCAGATGCCATGGCCCTCGCATCTTCCTGACATGGTGCTCCGAGAGGGCAGGACGTGCGTGGTGCCCTTGAGTTGCTCTTGGCCTGCTGTCTGCAGAGGCTTTCTGAGAAACTTGGGGTTCTGGTCCACACGGTCTTAGAGAGCTGGGATGTCGAAGTGCTTCTATGTCCCTGTACGGATATACATTTTGTTTGAATACTATTTTCAAAAAAAAAACCTTCAAATTACAGAGAGGGAAGGTAAGAAGTAAGTGCTACTGAGCTGGAAATGCAGTTTTGCAGCATTTCCACTTACGCATTTCCTGGCTGTCAGGAAGATGCATGAAGACTAGCCACTGTCGGATCTCTCATCAGAACCCCAAGATGAAAATCTGTCTTGATGTGGGGGAGCACTGAAAAGCTGTTGGCCCGATCTCCCTTCATGGAGCAAGGCTGAGAGAGCTGAAGTTAAGAGCACAACACCATGAAATAATAAAAGAGTAATTTCTTCCCGTGGATGTAGTGACTAACAATCATAAACAACTTGATTCCAGTCCTTTGCTATCAACCTTAAAGAAGGGAAAAAAGAAAAGGAAGAAGCAAAAAGAATGGCTCTGTGATGAGTACAGAAGATAGAAGACACATTTTCTCCTTCTGTACTTAATCCTCAGGGATTAAGTCACATCCCTTTGCCTGCTCCATTCATTCAGATGGTGGCTCTGCGTGACAACTCAAACAGTGCCAGACAGCAACAAGATTAACTACTTTCTCATTTGCAGGATGTCAGCATCTCATGTCTCCAATTTCAAGCCCCAGCAAATGAATGGTCAGCTCTATTTTATTCTCATATTGGCAGGATCACTCAGCCCAGGCCATCTGAAAGGACCAGGATCATTGTCCTATCCAGATGCAGGGAACACCCTCACCCACAGTGATATTAGGTGTTTGCTTCATTGACGCTGAGCAGTGTAACATGGCCAGGAGGCTGCTCTCGAAGGGGAAATTATTTTTTTTTCAGGGGGAGAGGAGACAAGATGGCTCCGCCACATGTACCCAGCAGGCATGGGTTAGCAGTAGAGCAAGTGAACAGGATCCCCAGAGGTGGGAGGGAGCGGGCGTGGATTGCCCCGGCCTGGGATCCAGCTCCACCAGCTCTGCCTCGCAGCCCTGGGGAGCAGGAGCTCCCAGCTGCCTGGGGACTTCTCTTGGCACTCGGCTTTCTGAGGTTCATGGTGTCTCTCTTGTGGCTTTTGACTGTATGAAACTCTGAGTATATGGCTTAGAGGGTCAGGATAGCTGTCTGCCTCGGCACTAGTGAATCCTGAGCTAGGAAGTACTCTCTGTGACACCGACGTTTTGATGGAGTATCCTCTGGATCTGGAAAACGAAGAGGTAGAACAAGGAGAGATTCTGTCTCGCCGTATGGAAGGTCATGCCTGGGCCCAGAGCCATGCAGGATCCCAATACCAGCCTTGCTACAGCTTGCAGAAAAACTAGTTGGCTGGGTTCTATGGGTTTTGCTCACTTGTTCGTTTGTGAGTTTGTTTGGTGCTTTTTTTAATTTCCACGCCTGTAAGTATGTATGTCCCCTCTGCTCGCTGTATGAAAAAGTCAATAGGGAAACTAAACGAAACAACTAGGTTAGTTCTGCTCTTAGGCAGTTTTTGCTGTGCCTGCTTCGTGCAGTTTGATTCTCGTCTCCCTCCTCCCTTGTTACAAAACACAGCTGAGAGCCAGCGTTGTTTTCCAAATCAGAACAAGAATCCAACTTACAGCCCAAAGTGTAATACGCACAATACCGCCGAGGGATAAGATTTTGAATTTACTGAAGTAATTGCTGTCATGTCCTATGAACTGAAACACACATCATGTTTTAAGGTGACAAAAGATCACTCTCAAGTTGCCAGTGAACGTGACCAGGCTCTGGGCTGGATGTGCCTCCACGGCTGGGAGAACACACAGGTCTTCCTGCGGTGCAGCAGCAGCGTGTTCAGCACGCAGGAGATAGATCCCAGGGACTCACCCACCTTTCCTGTATAGAAGTGCTGTAGTTTCTCTCCTCCTTCCTGCAGAGCTCACGGCGATGCAGAAGGCTTCTAGGATAGGAGCCAGTGGAAGAGGGAAGTCTCTTGACGTAGGAATCCTGGCTACCACGAGAGAAGCTAGCTAGTTTTGATTTTTAGAGCTAAAGTACATGCTGCCCCGGCCCAGTCAAAACCAGGTTACGTGGGAAAGCCTCCCTCGCCTCCTCTCGCCTGACAGGGCTGTATAATACAGCAACGCAGCGGCTTGGGGAAAGCCGAGTGCCGTTTCTTGTCCAGACTAGCAAAGTCCTCTGGGGCATCCCACCAATGCTTAAAGCCTTCTGCCTACACATCTGCCTCTGCCCCACACCCATAGGATGACAACTATAGCCCAGCCATGCAGAGCTTGCAAAAAGTGGCTTTTCTGCAGGCTTACTGTAGGTATAGAAAATCACGCCAAGCCCATGCTCAGAGCTGGACTGAGGGGGTCTCAATCAGAGATAAATAAGAAACACAAGCCACAAAACTTCACCCAGTATCTCAGGTACTTGAAAGGCTGCACGCGGCAAAGTCTTTCCAGTAAATTTGCTCCAGTCCTTAGAGCTCAGTTCTGCTCCAGTTTGCAGGGCTGGCTGTGTCCTAACCTGCCTCTCATTTACTGCCTCTCGTTTGCGCTTGGTTTCCCCTGTGGCTGACAGGCATCTTACTGAGCTGCTCCCGAATGCTTTGCAGGGCAGTGGTGTCTCCTTCCTCTCTGTGCGGGCAGCCAAGGGCTCTCACAGCCGCGCCGAGCCAGGCGCTGCAAAGCTGGACGCCAGTTCCACCTGCTAGGCTGCCTGAAGGAACGCCAGCAGCTTCCCGAGGTAGCAGCACTGAAAAGTCAGTCACGGCATCCCGCCTGATAAATGCTTTTCAGCGTTGAAGCTCTGTGTGGTGTGCGTGGCAGGTGGAGCAGAAAGGTTTCGGTGGCCCTGGGGACAGCTTGCAGGCTCACCACTGCTTTCACAGCCGGCAAGCGGCGTTGCCTCAGCTGCCTCCCGCTCACGCCAGAGCGGTTTCACACCTCTCTGTCGAAAGACAGCTATAGATTACACGAGAGCTGCAGCGATGGAAGCTGCTCGGATGCACTGAGCGGTTGCATCCCCAAGCCACGCGGGTCTCTCATGCCTGAAGGGTAATGGCCACTCTGACGGAAGCTGTGAACTGATGTGAATGTCACCACCTTGTAAATAAGACAGCGTTGCCACGCTCTACCTCCTCAGCACTAGGCAGGCACCCACCTTTCATTTTGATGGGCTGGATTTTGGAATCCCTAGGCCCCCTTTAAGGAGGTTTTTTCCACCCCTGTCTCTTTGACTGTGTTCCTCATCACGCTTGACATGTCAGCTGCTGCCTTCGGCGTGGAGGCTCGCATTTTTCATGGGCACCCTGCTTCGGCAGAGAGCAGCTGCCAGGCTGGCAGGAAAACCGTGCTCTCGCTGTTTCCTCGCTGAAATAACTCGCGCTGAATCAGGTCTGCACAAACTTGAGAGACGCGGAGCGCTGGGATCCCGGAGCGAGCTGCGGAACATCCGCAGCCCCCCCGAGGGTGACAGGGCGCGACTGCGGCGGGACGGCCCGGTTTGGAGCCCGGTCGGTCAGGGGGGCGGCCGGGGCCCCGTCCTCGGGGTGTCCCTGCTGCCGTCACCGGCAGGAGGGAGGGGGACGGCGGTGGCGAGCACCGCGGCGCCAGGCCGGCGGCGCGGAGGGAGGGCCGGGAGCC
>Ga0065711_1001337_pt1 | contig 44755 bp, 25 predicted proteins | sample Hoacrofraction12_FD_59098 | JGI IMG/M metagenome (GOLD analysis project Ga0065711, IMG submission 59098) | Hoatzin crop microbial communities from Cojedes, Venezuela - Epithelial fraction 12 v2 (version 2) | ecosystem: Host-associated > Birds > Digestive system > Esophagus > Crop | place... | reverse complement strand
GTGCCCATTGCCCCTTGTCCTGTTGCTGGGCACCACTGAAAAGAGTTTGGCCCCATCCTCCTGACACCCACCCTTCAGATATTTATAAGAATTTATAAGGTCCCTTCTCAGCCTTCTCTTCTTCAGGCTAAACTAGCCCAGCTCCCTCAGCCTTTCCTCATAGGAGAGATGCTCCAGTCCCCTCACCATTGTTGTAGCCCTCTGCTGAACTCTCTCCAGTAGCTCCTCATCTTTCTTGAAGTGGGGAGCCCAGAACTGGACTCAGTACTCCAGATGAGGCCTCACTAGGGCAGAGTAGAGGGGGAGGAGAACCTCCCTCGACCTACTGGTCACACTCCTTTTGATGCACCCCAGGATCCCATTGACCTTCTTGGCAACCAGGGCACACTGCTATCTCATGGTCAATCTGTTGTCCACCAGTACACCGAGGTCCCTCTCCACAGAGCTGCTCTCCAGCAGGTCTGCCCGAGCCTGTACTGGTGCCTGGGATTGTTCCTCCCCAGGTGAAGGACCCTGTACTTTATAGAAAATATTGATTATGGCCCACACTACATAATGCCTACATGATGCTACGAGATCCATGGCATGAATTGCAGATGAAGCTGGTAAAATTATCTGATTTGTGCGTCTCGTAAATGCACTGTTTACAGTAGTTTTGTCCAGCCAATATTCAATGTATGTGAACACGTGGGAAGGAGCCCGCAGATTAAAGAGAGAGATTTCATTTCGTTATTTCACAATCTCATACTAAAAGGTTTAGAATGCTGTTTCCAGAAAAATAATAGCTAATGCAGAGTAATAAGTAGTTCAGGTCAAGTGCTTTCAAACATTTTTTGTCAGAGCTGTGTGCTAGGTAGTGTTCTGGTACATTGAGTCAATTATATGATTAAAATGTTGTTCTTGCATTACTCGCTGACATGAAATGCTGGGAGGAGACAAAGCAAAGAAAATGTACTTTTGGCATTATATGTATCATTACATTTTGAGTTGACAGCTGCTTTGAGGCACGATATCTGACTTTGAGGTCTGTGTTATTTGTATCCACCTTATCTGGTAACTTTCAGCTGTGGCAGTTGAGACAACTCTTTAAATTTTGCCATGTACATGCAGTTATTTTCAGTTCTAATCACCTTATTTCAATTTTTTTCTGTTCAGCAGAGTGAATTTTCCTACATGGTCTATTACTCCAGACCCTTGAGTCGTCCTGGCTTCTTGATATCAGCCAAAGGATTTTAGGGCATTATGCTTCTTATTGCTGAAGCAGTGATTTGAGATTTTTGAGATTGGTGCAGCTTTCTCCTTTGGTCCCTGTTTTCTCCTTCTCATGGTGCTAGAAGTGCAGATCTGGGCATGGTCCTGCTCTGACCCATGTGGCCGTGTATTCGGGAGGCTCCTCCAAAGCCTTTCCAGCCCTCAGGGATCCGATCGTTGCTCTGGCAGCTAAGGGAAAGCGTTTAAACTCTGCCACCGTAATAGGATTAGGCTTTTATACCCTGACTGATTCCAGCTTCAGAGAAATTTTTGAAATCAGATTTGAATTCCCACAGGTTTTGATTATTTTGGGAAGCTAGTGAGTGATGGTGCGATTCATCAAGCCAATTTCAGCGAGGCGTACATAGTGTAGGTTTTACACTGGAAGGAGTAGAGCTTGCTGGAGAAAACCAGCTTTGGCTTCCCCAGGAAGTCTACAACCAAAAAAACCCCTCTTGCAAGGTGTCAGATGGGTCAGGACCTCCAGAGCTGTCCCATTTCCGTGGCTCTGTGGGTGATGCATGCCGTGGTCTCCCTGGAGCTCCCACAGCAATGGAAACCCCCTGTGAAACTCTACCCACCTAGTTTTGCTTCCAGCAGGCTGGCTCGTGTGTGCACCCAGCTCCCTCCTCCAATACTGCTAAAGCATTCAGTAATATGGAGTATTTAAACAAGACAATCTCTCCTCTGATCTAGTCCCTGTAAAAGTACCTCTTAAGGTAGGACATATTTGTCTGCCACTAAATTCCCTTTGTTGAAGACTCTTATTTCAGGCTGCCACCAATTTTCTCCTACTCTCACCTGCTGAAATACTACATTGCACTCGCCTCTTAAATAAGACAGAAGCTTAACCCTCTAACAAAGTTCATGAAGCCTATTTGCTGTGATAGACAGATTCAAATATGAGTTTTATTTGGGAAATGCCACACATATCAGGTCCGTAAGCTGACTTTAACACGGCAGTTGTGGGGCTTGGTTTTCCTGAGATGGTTTTCCAGGACCCAAGACTTTTTCCCTTACCACAGACAAAATCGTCTCTTCAAGAAGCGCTTTTTGTTTCAGAACGTGCTAGTCATTTCCTATTCATTAAGGTTTTCAAAAACTTCTTGCTGCCTTAGTGATCTCCTCTTCATTAACACATCTCTGACTATGGTGATGATTATTAACAATGCAGCAAAAGAAGTGATGAGTCCAAACTGGATCTTCTAGCTTTCCTTCTCGGGTGTGAGAAGATATTCTCCTGCAGTGCTCAGCCTCTGCAGGTAGGACAGAGTTGTGGCAAAGATTTCTGTAACCCAGACACAGAAAACTACCAAGCTTTCCTTTGCCCTTGTATTACGCAGAACAAGGATAAGTATCTGCCCCAGAATTCAACTTGTCTTTTATTCGAAAATCAACAAAGCTATGAAGGAATAAATTATTAAGATAATTAATCAACAAGTGGCAAATGAAAAAGGCAGCCAAAACAAAATGGAATTATCTGTGGACAAAAGAGTCATTTTATATTGGCTCTGAGCTTTGTAACTGAAGGTGCAAGAGTGCAAAAATCTCACTGGAAGAAAACCAGAAAATGGATGTACTTAAGGTTAGGCATTTATGAAAGTAATTTTTTTGCACATTACCAAATTTTATAATGTCTTCACTGTGTCACTGTTAAGTGCCCAGAATTCTTCTTGTTTAATGAGTAAAATAAAAATGTGCTTAATGTGCTGGTATTAAATAGGTCCATGGGAAAGACAAGTCTGCAAAGGATATTTCTACTTTCGTACTCAGTATTTTCTCAAATTATGTCTTATGGAAGACATGAAAACAGAGAGCGAGGAATGGGCTGTTGATAAATGCTTCACTTTGTTCTCCTCAGAGCTTAATTCTCCTGGGTGGTCTTTCTGAAGAAGGACAAAAATTAATTTCTCATTTACAAAGGAACAGCGTAATGACTGCCGTGAAAATAGCACGGACAGGTCCATGTGCAGGTGTATCCACAATTGACTGCAGAGAGAAGAGTTATAAATTTCACAGCATGTAGTTTTATGACAGTTTGTAATAGCTCTGGTTTTCGGAGAAGTCAGAGCTATAAAGCCAGTGAGGTCTTTGTGTCAATTTTATAAACACAGCTGAAATTTCCAATAGGATACATAATTATGTTCTTAAAGGATTTGCCTTTAAAGTAAACATCTCTTTTTTTCTGATTTACAGAATCACCTTCAAAGCAATTTTCTGATTTGCGCTTCTTGTGCTTATTTACTGATTCAGCCTGCGAAAATCACCAGTGATGCTGGAGCAGAGGACCAGCTACAGCAGCTCTGGGCTTGAGGGGCTGACCTGGGGCATGAACACATTCGTGTTGGGGTTCAAAGAGTGTGCCTAGCTTTCTCTCATCGGTTGCAGTGGCAGGAGGGGTTTCAGCCCCGATCCTCTTTTTCTGTGGGATTGCTGCTTGGCCACCACACACACCTCTCCTATGGGGCTGAATTAGATGTGGTTATTAGTGTGTGATTAGCATGTGGTTATTAGTGTGTAATTCTATGATTTTTGGACGCTTTCTCTCATTGCGCAAGTTGCCTCGTTGCCTGATGAGTAGTTGGCTCCATTACGTGAACATACTAAGACTTAAGTAAAAGTACTTGGGGTTTATTAGAGCTATTCTGAAAAAAATTCTGCAGCACTACAGAAACAGTGATTTAGGATCTGCACTAAAACCTTCAGCTGCTGAGCAGGCTCCTGTGGTCGTAAAAATTCTCCATTATACAGATGTTTTCCATGCCAGAGCAAAAACACCGTTGCAAGACGTCACAGAGATAAAATACGTCTGTCAAAATTTCATATCTCAGCTTGTCCCACATGGGGGATGAGGGGGAAATTGCTTCTCTTGAAATGGACTTTAGAAGGACCACCACAACATGATCTGTCTTACAGCGCTTACACTATAGCTTCCTATGGTGAGCCAGGCAAGTCTAGAATTATTTCTTCTTCAGCCAGATCTTCTGAAACGGAGGGAAAGAAGAAAGGTGGCTTCTTGGCTGTACATCTGACCTTTGGAAAAATGAAATTTTGTCCCTTCTGATTGACCCGGCTACTTTGGATTGCCTCCCTGTATCTTTCTAAGCTGGCAATGTTATTACCTTGAGGTATTGGATCATATCTTTTAAGAAGATTGGAGAGAATTAAGTCACCAGGCTCAACTCCTCTTCCAAGCAGCTGACAAATTTTAGTATGTTCTGTGTGGCAGTTACTGGAAACAACTGAAGTCCGCAGATCATGAACTGGGATCTATAAAAATGTTCTTCCTACTTAAGATGACAATTTATAATTTAACTGCAGCTCCCAACTTAATGGCGGCAGATTTACATGTGGTGCCAACCACCTCTGCCTTGCTTCATAGCTAAGTAGCTTCCCTGAGTTGGTTACTGGGTGTCTGAAGAATGGAAAAAGTGTGGAAATAATGCAGAAATGCTAACATTAAAAAACCCCTCAGCATGCTCCTAGTACATGTTGTCTTAATTAACTAGGATATTTAAAACTAATTAAAGTGGGTATGCTTTGGGAAATGAAAGATGATGCTTAATTGGGAGATTTGAGTGTTTTCCTCTGTGAAAGTTATCAGCACAAGAAATTACTACAGAAAGAAACTCAGTTGGTATTGAAATTTACAGGTAAAATAAAAAAGATCTTGATGGTGAGAAGTAGCCCCAGGGAGGGTGGGTAGGTAGGAATAAGTGGAGGGGAAGCAGGCTACGTTACAGCAAGGAAGACGTCTTTTTAGGAGGAGAGAAAACAACAAATACCTCGGATAGAAAACTTTCTCCTTAAATAAAAAATTCATGAGCCCTGTATAACCGTATAATAAACAAATATAAGTGAAGACTATTTCAATACATATTTTTGTTTTATTGTATAAAAAGCCCTTGCTTCAGATCATATTGGTTTTTATTGCCAGGCGCAGTATAGAAAAGCGATACTGCAATAGAGGAGATAACTCTCAGAGACTCAGTGGGCTTTTAACCTTCTCCCCAACCCTGCGAAGCGGATTGGAGGGTCCCACACAGACGGGGATCCACCTTCAGTCCACAGATTTAGCCATGAGCATCAAGCAACTCCTCTGGTGACTTCTACATCTGGGTACTGCATGGGGGGCAATCACTCTGTAAGAAAGACGTTGATGCTGTATATAGCTGGGGCACTACGTGTAGGACCTCTTAAACCATGAGTCTGTGATGTGCCATTTCAGCTGTGCCTCAGCCTGCTGGGAGGCACGGCTTCCCTGCCTAGCCATGAACCTTGGCAATAGCGAGTTTGGTTCTGGATCTCGATGTCTCTTCAGCTATGTCGTGCACGGGGAATTTCCTGTCAATAAAATCACTGGGTTACTTCAGTCCCTGTCATGGTGGGTTACCCAAAAGGTGATTTTTGCACTTTTTTTTTTTAAATGCAATTGGTTATGAAATTTTAAATGCTTCACGTTGCAGAACAATTTTTCTTTGCTTACTTGGTGTGATTACACAAAGCTCTGCAGGAGGATGTGCTGTAACTGCAATGTCATTAAATAACATTTTCTGTTGGTGGGTTTGTTCTCTCCTTCATGAGAATATTTAATTGTCATTGATGCTAATGGGAGTTGTGTGTCTTTAGAGGGCAAGCAGATTAATACTGAGATGATTCCCTGGCCTAGGCAAACACAAGGAAAGAAAAAATTACTAAAGAAGGTCTGTAAATAAATAACTGCCTCACACTAAGTTCTGTAAAAACTCATCCTCTCATATATCCAGCTCTTTCTTGTAGTTTAGATCGTACTATGAAGGGAAGTTAAATTACCCAACAGGGAATGTGTCTTACAGATAAGTTCTGCAAGACAGTAGCGCATATACCAGAGTTAGAAAAGTAGCAAGTACAAAGTCAATTGAATGGCATGCAATTATCTCCCAAATTCTAAAGCGCGTATTCCAACTCCCATAGCATTTTATGGAATTGCAAGTTAGATTAAGGAATCCCACTCCGCCCACTGCTGACCTTCCTCTGGCTGAAAATAACCCCTGAAATAAAACAGGATGAGTCTAACTGCCAGCTCATAAAGCTAGTTGACCTTCAGTGATGAAAACAGATTTGTGTATTAACATGCCACATTCCTTTTCCCAAAGAAATAGGAGTACTATAAAACTAGCCTGTGTTTGATTAGACTTAGCTATGTCAGGACTAACGGCTTTGTAAAACCAACTAAGTGGAAGATATGGATTTATTTAGGCATCTTAAATGTTTTTCACCCCACCCAACAGCTGCAGGCGGCTGAAATGCAAATATCAATCTGGTTTCCCTGGGAAGTCTTTAATTCTTCATGAAAGGAAGTAAGAGTATAAATTACATGCAGAATTAATTTCTGTATTTCTATAAATCAATTTCTAACTAGAATTTGGATATTTACATGCATGAAAAAGTGGTCTTCCTCTCCTCTCACAAACTGCATAGAGAAAGAGGCCTTTTCACAAATGAATGCTCCCACATTTCCAGTGGTCTGGAAGGGAATAGTTTGATTCCAGAAGCTAGAAGGGAAAATGCAAAGCTTGATGAATTTCATAGCAGTGGTAAATTTTCAGAACAACTCTGCTGTCCTTCTACTAAGTCAGACTCGGGCAGGTAACCTGACTGAGCCTGGAAAGATTTCTCTTTTAGGCAAAAATCATTCAGGTTCATTGGTGGGTGTCAGCTGTGATTTCCACATGGCTTCCTTTCCCACCTGGGGAATACAAAGGAAACACAAGAAGTGGCCAAAAAAGGACAGCAATCTGTGAGTGACAGGAAAAAAAATGGCTATATTTTTTTTCAGTAGTCTCTTCCTTTAGATGTTTAAAGGCATTTGGGATCCAAAGCAGCAGACAGGTGAACATCTGTGAGGGCTTTTGAAAGTGCCTAAATGCCTGACTCGATAACAAATAATTGTCATAGAAAGCCAGTTGCTTTTTTGTTTCTAAGGGCCTACAAGTAATTTTTTTTTTTTTAAACAGACTGAAATTCCTAAAATATTTTGAAAATTTTACCTACCACGTCTCCCTTGTCTGAAAGCATAAAGCTGAGCTGGAAAGAAGCTAAAACTCATATTAAGATGTCTGTAATGTCACTTCTAATTTGCTTAACGATAAAAGGTCTAGTGAGGCATAATTTACTATTCTGTAGAGCTGGTACTAAGAATCATTCACTCTGATATGATTTAACCTCATTCTGACATAGATCTGTAAAACAAATGAATATTTTATAATAAAAAGTAGAAGCATTATGATATTTTAGGGGGGAAAAAAAATCAGTATCTCGTAATTCTGAGTGCACGGTATGAGACATCTTCCAGGCAATTTGCATCAGCTGAAATCAGGTCCTTTTAAGATTCCTCAAGCAGAGCAGAGAAAAAGCCTGGTGTGATAATTAAAGAAAGCGCTTACACAGAGCTGTCCAGATATCCACACCCCTTGTTCAGTGCAGGCGGGTAATACATTTGAAAGGCAGGGCCATAAATGCACGTTATGCAGCGTAACAAACATGTAAGTGTCAGACTCGCTTGAATTAATGTTCCCTGCCTGGGAGGTGGAGGAGGAAGCAGCAGGCAGAGGATGAGGTAGATGGTACTCCCAGCACTGGTGCAGCCGGCGCTGTAAATCCCACGGCGTTGGGGCTGCTGTGTCGAGGATGGGTGAAAGCCTCGAGGAGTTGCTGAGGCAGGAGAAGCTGAGGCAATGCATGACTTCAAATACATGGCAGAGGTTATTGAAGAGCAGATTTTGACTTATAAAACGGGAAAGAGGATTTAAGGAAAGAAGAAAAGCACTCTATATAATACACCATCAGAAATGTTTATTCTGCGGCAGGGAGCAGAACCAATAATAAGGTGTATGCACATTGATTATTTAAAACAATTCCAGCAAATACAGACTTTGACCTCCCTCTCCACCCCCACCCCCCAACAAAAATAATCTGAGTAATCAAAAATTTTATTCCTTTTTCTTCAACACCAAGTATCTATTCAACTGGATTTGCTGTCGTCATGTAGGAGGGGAAAGAAAAAGAAAAAAGAGCTTAGGCAATACAGTGAAATTTTTCCTCAGCTCCATCGAGATGATGCCTTTTGTTTTGAAATACTACAGAAATTATAATAAGTCTTATAAAATTTATCCAGTCACTGGAGCACTGAACACTTCAGAATCTGTGTTGCTTGCAAATCCTTATTTATTTTTGATAGCTTTTCTAGATAGGATAGTGATGGAGGAACTGAATCCATAGACAGGTCCACACCTTTGCAGTTGCACTAAAAGGATGAACTGGAAGGAAACAAGAGAAAATAAAAGCAATGTAAGAAATGTTGTCTGACAGGGAAATTCGTACCCCAAAAATTAAATAAAAAAATGTCTCCAAAGCAACAATTCCTGGCAGATTTACGGAGAGATGTATGAACTACTATAATGATGAACAAACTAATTGTTAAAGATAAGTTTTGTGATGCAATACCAATGAGGACAAATATAGTGAGGTGATCATAGGAGATTTCAGCTCTTTGAGAAAGGGAGTGTCTACTGGTGAGAAAGCGATGGCACTGCAAGCTGAGAGCTAAAAAGGCAAAGTTAAATTGCATGAGCAAAGAGAGCATCTCCTGACACCAGTGGACAACTTAATCTTACTTTACAAGAATATTAGACACTTAGTCTCTGTTGACTTATACACCTATGTTGTACCTGTTTTCCACAGCTGTCACATGCTCACCACCTATTATAAACATCAATTTTAAACCCATTATAAACAAAATTTGCTACTGATGGAAACTAAATTACTAGTTCAGAATTGATATCTGACTTTAAGGTGGCCCAGCTTAGGGGAAATGAGCGCCCTGCACCCAATTTACTCTTGGCTGATCATTCTGGAGATGAATAATGTTCCCCTGTCTCACGGGCTCTTCCCGTTGTGTGCTTTTCAGATGTCCTATACTGGCTCAAAATTTTACACAAATGGGAAGGAAAAGGGTGAGGGGGAAGGAAGAGGTGAAAATATCCAGCTTCTGCTTTTCTATTCAGGGCATGTCCCTGCTGCCTTATTATCACATCAGAGAGCCTGGACCCATCAGCGCTTTCATCACACAACATTTTTCTCCCCCAAGAATTTATAATTCTGCCATCTTAATTTGTTTTGGGGACACTCGTCAGTCTGATTCCCTATCAGAGATAAAATTTGTTTTATTAGAAAACATCTATGAGCAGTTAATCTGGCAACTTTGTTTTAGACCTTGAGAGGTCAATGCATAATTTAGAAGTTTTTGAATTCTGTTCTGATTACTTCTCGCTCAAAGACAACCTCGGTTACACAGGCTTGGTTTTCCGAGGGCCAAAGTCCTTCTTTAATCATCAAATATGCTGCCACAGACCCTGACGCCTGTGTCTAGCCTGCAGGGTTTTCTATTTCTCTCAGCCAGCGAGGCAGGAGGATGGAACGGAGAGGGATGTGCGCAGTATGGCAGGACCAGAAGTGGTGCAGCCCCACGGGTGCTGGAGGTGAGGGACGGCTTGCAGCTCCAGCCATGGCAGAACACCGATTGAGGGAGGCGGGAGGAAGAAACTGCCACTTGGTGATAGAAATGAGACTAGGGATGGATTTCCAGCAGTGACAGGGCTATGTGATGCTTGAGCCACGCAGATTGTGCCTTGTGAAACCGGATTTTGGGGGCCAACCATGGTCTGGTGGAATTAATAGGAAGACTCCAACTGGTCTCCACAGGCAGTAGGTCAGGTCCTCGATGTGTCAAGGCTGCTTCAAACCTCTGCAGGAATCTGTACTTCCAGCGGAATGGGAGCAAACTGCAGCTGTAGCCTTACAGTATGTAAAACTCCTATTGATTTACAACCTGCATGTTGTAAACATGCCTCCACATGGAGGTAGGATATGAATTCTGTAGCTTATGAGCAGGAAAGAAGGGCCAGCGTTGTCTTTCCCGGCTACAGACCCTTTGCCATGAATAAATGTTTCATTTTTATTGCATTAGTTTTGCTGGTCTTGAAGAATCCCAACAATTACGTGGTCAGCGATATGAAAGGCATAAAGGATCTCGAGATCATTTACAGCTCATTCACAAAGGCCCCTTATAATATGGTGGTCCAGAGAAATTCTCTGTTGATGGGTCCTATTACAACTGGAAGGAATGAAACTTTGAAATACTGTTATTTCATCTTTATATGACACATAATGAAGTCAATTCAAATGTCAGTTTTCAATGGAACATGAGATCTCTCGGAAATGTCGTGCCCATTCAAACATAAAAAATAACAACGAGGTATAAAAATACCCAGTGTGTTTTAAGGACATGACGCTATTACAGAACTGAGAGTTGAAAAGGCTCAATTCCTTTTTTACTAATGAAAAGCTAAGAACATGAAATAATTTTCCAGATTTTATGGTATTTGTCTCATTTCCTTGAAAATCTCCTGAAACCAATTTCAAGTTTGTTTAGCTTTTAATCAAAAACTTATGAAGTCATCTTTTAATTAATGATAAGCCAATTCTAATGCATTTTAGCAGCTAAAATTTTGTCAAATGATTGATATAGGTATTCTTCTCTGACCAAGCAGAACTTACCCAAAACTCTCATCAGACCTGTCATCTGGTCTGGAACCTGATGAAATTCAACAAGGGCAAGGGCAGGGTCCTGCACCTGGGCAGGAACAATCCAATGCACCAGTACAGGCTTGGGGCGGACCTGCTGGAGAGCAGCTCTTTGGAGAGGGACCTGAGTGTCCTGGTGGACAACAGATTGACCATGAGATAGCAGTGTACTCTGGCTGCCAAGAAGGCCAATGGGATCCTAGGATGCATCAAAAGGAGTGTGGCCAGCATGTCAAGGGAGGTTCTCCTTCCCCTCTACTCTGCCCTAGTGAGGTCTCATCTGGAGTACTGAGTCCAGTTCTGGGCTCCCCACTTCAAGAAAGATGAGGAGCTACTGGAGAGAGTCCAGCAGAGGGCTACGAGGGTGGTGAGGGGACTGGAGAATCTCTCCTAAGAGGAAAGACTGAGGGAGCTGGGCTTGTTTAGCCTGAAGAAGAGAAGGCTGAGAGGGGACCTAATTTATGCTTACAAATATCTGAAGGGTGGGTGTCAGGAGTATGGGGCCAGACTCTTTTCAGTAATGCCCAGCAACAGGACAAGGGGCAATGGGCACAAACTGAGGCACAGGAAGTTCCGTCTGAACATGAGGAAGAACTTCTTCCCTCTGAGGGTGATGGAGCACTGGAACAGGCTGCCCAGGGAGGCTGTGGATTCTCCTTCTCTGGAGATATTCAAGACCTGCCTGGACAAGGTCCTGTGCAGCCTGCTGTAGGTGACCCTGCTTCAGCAGGGGGGGTTGGACTAGATGATCCACAGAGGTCCCTTCCAACCCCTACCATTCTGTGATTCTGTGATCTTTGGCATTACCAGTGCTAAAAGTTGAAAGAGTATGAATTTGCAACAAAGTATATAACAGACCTCCTTTCCCCCAAGACCCCCCCCCAAAAAAAAAGCAAAAAAATTCCACATAGAGTTCCTTTTATTTGTCATTTAGTTTGCTCTACCTCATTTTGAGGAGTCGTCCTGTTTGAAATACAAGATAAAAATTACTTTAGGAAAACAAAACAAAATCAAAACCTTCCCTCAGACCCTCCCAGCTCCCTCACATCTTCCACAACTATAGAGCTGTGAGATAAAATACCATCTCCTATTCAGCTCACCTAATTTTAGACCTATACAGCTGAGCTCTTCCTCTGAATGAGTTGTCTATTGTCCTTTTACAATCAATAGAGAGGAAGAGGCAAGATTAATCTCACTCATTTAAGAAGTCAGCTTTGTGATGAGATGAATGGTGTCCTAGAAGTGCTATTTCCGTTCATTACCAATAAAATAAAGTAGATGTCTCACTAATGTGAGGTGAATCCCATTTAAATATTTAAAAGCAAATGTGAGATGGGGCAACACTTGTCTTTTGGGCTTTCCTGTATGTTTGTCTACATCCTTGCGTGCGTCGGCTGGTATAGTGCTTGTGGGGTTGGGCATGTTGTGCTTCTGCAGCAGCCAGCAGCCGCTGGGCATGGGACATCTGCCCTTGTCCTATTCCCACCACTGCTGTGGGTCCTCCTGCAGAAGAAGCGTGGGCTGAGGTGGAGAGCAGGAGCAGAAGAGTCCATGCAGGGACTTGGTTCTGGTTTCACCTCAGCCTCTGCTCTGTGCATTTCTTCTGTGAGTTTCTTCTTCAACAGACTGTAGCTGTTTTCCAAAATCTTAACAAATACCTTTGGTCATTAAAGATTTCTTTTTCTGTAATAGCTTGCAGACTGAGACCCTAAATGGCTAACTCAGTCTCTTACTTTGGATGCTTCAGAGCAAAAACATTCCTTTCCAGATAGAAACAAAATTGTGGATATTAGGTTATTGTTAGTATACTGCTTGCACGGCCTGCTTAGATTGTAAAAGGTTTTGGTAGTGTTTTAAGGAGTCCTATGCCATTATGACAAAATACGTGATATGATTTCATGTCTCAGCTCTGTCACAGCTACTGTAGAAACCCAGCAGATGCGGTGATGAAAAACCTTCACAGGGTGGCAAAGTAGCCACATCCGAAAGACAGGCAATGGATTTCACTGAGATCTGGGAGGAGGGTCACCTTGCTGCCTTGCACCTTAACAACCCACGTGACTCCAGTAAATCAGGATATATCTTGTTGTGAAGGGGGAAAAAAACCCAAAACCAACCCCAACAGAAGAAAGAGCACAGACTGTCACCAGTTGTTACATCAGTCCCAGGGAATCAGGTTAGGTAAGTATTTAGCCCACCTCTTTCTGTGGAGAGAGCAATGATGGTGTGTTAATGCTACATGTATCATAACCATTAGGGATCCTGACTGCAAAGTGCCGAATATCCTCTTATAAAATGATAGGAAAACTTGCAAGGTTGGGGAAAAAAATGGTGAAAGGAAATGTGGAAAAACCCCAGAGGATGACCAACCTCACAGTCCAGCGAGAGATGTTTCCATCCTTTGCTCGTGTCCTGACAGACTGCAATTTGCCATGTACACTGAAGTCAATCCGTCCTACACACAGTTTCTGGTATTTCCTGGTGAACAGAGGAACTAGGCTAGGCACGAATCCCATTCTGGATAAAGAGTAATGTCACGTAGCTCCGTATTATTTCCTGGAAGCTGACAAAAAGGGTCGATGCTAATAACTGCCAGCACGTGCATATAAACAGTTGTTGGGTTTGGATTTTTTATTATTTTGTGTTTTATTTATTTTTAATAGAAAGAGCGTTTTTCATGAGGTCCTCTACTGACAATCACAAGTGAGTCGGAAAAGCAAGGGGTTTGATGGTGAAGAAAATCGTCCTTATTTGGGTCCACTGCCCTTGCGTGCTACCTGACCTTCTGCAGCTCCTGTCTCAGCCAGGAGGGCAGGGGCTGCCCCAGCCTGTGCAGCAGCTTGGACAACTCCACGTTGTGGTCTCTGTAGTAGCTCGACAGAAACGCTCGAGACTGAGAAGGGTGAAAAAGAAAACAACAGTCAAAGAAGGAAACCCACCTGATGGCAGATTTTGGCAGGTGCTCCCGGCCGGGAGCTACGGGCTGCTCCAAGAAAGGGGCTCGTAAGAGGGGGCAATTAATCTCCTATCATTCAAACCTTATTAAAAGTTTCTGATTTTTAAAAATATCAATCCAGTAAAAATGAAGAAAAAAAAAAAAAGAAATCAGTGTGTTTATTTTAGGAGTCAGAAACAGGGTCAAGACTGAAAAATGCCAACTTAAATCTCTGGAAAGCCCTTACCTCTTGGTCCATTGGTGGGTATTTTCGACCTTTGCTTTTTCCCAGGCACTTGGTTTTCCCTCCTTCCAACAGCTGGCACCAAAAGCCTTTCTGAGGGTCAAAGCTATAGAAGATTATATTTTTTGAAAGACCTTGCTATAGATGAATCTCCCAGGTACTAAGACATCAGTGTTAGCCAAAAATTATTGCTGCACACATCTCTCTGGATGACTGAAATATTGAGAACAGAGTAGGAAACAGCTTTGGGCTCTTGTGAAAACTCTGGGAATTTCTTTTTTTCAGAAATCTGCCTTGGGACTGGCTCATGGCAAGAAGTTTTTCACATTGTGCTTTACCTACAGTAGATAATTTTTATTCTACCCGTCCAGCATATAGGATACAAGTTTTAAGTGTTGATCTATAGGATGCCAGTCAAGGTCCTGAGCCTCAGTCTCAAGGATCTTACACGGCCCCGCTCCAGACTGTGATTCATATTTTATTGTCTGGTTTTCATCAGAGATTTTATTCATGTCAAACTGCTCCATGTATCCCTGTGGGATGTTAACATTTTGATCAATTGACACTTGGACAAAGAACATTTTGTTGAAAAAATTTTGAATCAGCTCTTTTCCTGGAAGTAGATGCACTATATTCTCATGGACATTATCAGATGTGCTCCAGGAAAGCTCTCCATATGGCCAGTTTGAGCTGATGCTGTTGTAGGTCAGCAACGTCAAGGTGAGAGGGGTTAGAAAGGGCAAGTGAATCTATTTGCTCACTTCAGCAGACAGTGGACTCAATCCCTAAGTCTATTTATCCCGAGAAGTGTGTGATAGTTGCATGACTAAAAAATGATGAGAAATATAATATTGAAATGTTTGATGTTGATTTTTGAGTGAAATAAGCAGCGTTCAGGTCTACTGTTGGTTGTTGATAATTTAACTGCACCTGAGAAGCTGGTTGTTCCATATCGTTAGATCTAAATATAATTTTCATTCCAAAGATGGAATTATAGCATGAACATCATCTTAGCAGTCTTATATGAAATATGCAATTTGATTTTGATGTCTAAAATTCAGATGTATAGGAATTTTAGATTAAGGCTTTAAAAGATGTACTCACAAAGGAATGAACAACATGCAACGTTAAGTTTTGAATTTATTGCTATGGGACTTGCAGCATGCATAAAACATTGAAAAGGTTCACATTTCTGCTATTCAGCAGATGTTTAAAAAGGATGAAGTATAATTGGCTGGAACACAGAGTTAATTAGTTACACACTGCCTTTTTGCCCTGGGTCTATCAGTACGACACGGGTGCACCTGCAATTTGCTGCTGTACATAAGTGAACTAATTTCTGGAGAAGGGTGAACCTTCTTCATGTTTTTTTTCTTGCCCAGTCTGTTATTGCAGGCCTGACCTGGTTTTCTAAATTGTCTCAAGTAGCTGTATCAATTAAAAATAAATAAATCATTGATTAAATGAATATATCGATGATAGATTCATTTCTACTTTGGTATTTTCCATCTGCTTATTGCATGGTGAAGTACTTTAGCTGGCTTGCACTGATTTCCCAAGAGAAGGAGCAATATAGTGTGCTGGGTAAAAGGAAAACTGCAAAACTATGCCCCAAACAGTATTTCTCCCTCAGAAGGAGCATACTGAAAATTAGTAAGAAAATGTGCAAATTTGGGTAGGGGAAAAGAGGGTAAGACAGGTCAGGCTGAATTCAACCCATTGTGTTTAGGTACTACAAAACTCTCAGGACTCTGAAAACATAATTGGGCACAATGGAAGTATTTATTTAAAAATAGTGGTAGCCTTAAGGTTAAAGTTACAAGTAAGCTTTTTAAACCAGTCAGTGAAAACCTTTCCTCCAGGCCCGGTTATCTTTTCTTCCCTTGTAGAGTAAGCCTGTGGGAGATGCGGGGTTGAACCTGTACACCTGTACGCCCACCTCACCTCTCAGGAAGTCAGTACCCAACGCTAGAGGCGGGGAGGGTGCCTGTGAGGTCCAAGAGAAAACATTTACTTAAGCACGCTCCCCTAATCCTGTCTTTTCCCTTCCCTCCTGTGGTTCACACGAGGGAAAATGAGGGAAATCTCCCCTGTGAGAGTGGCTGTGGAGCTGCCTCTGTGGGAAGAGCGTGGTGTGATGAGCCGGACTGGAGGGAGCAGCGTTTTGGCTGCCTTTTGCCAAAGCCAAGCTCTGTTCTGCCTCCCTCCTTTGCTGCCTGCTGAGAAAAGCAAAGGAAAATGGGAACCAGTGGCCTACGCTACCCGAGACCGCGAGTCATCTGAGGATATCGGGCATGAGGTACATCTTCCCAGTGCTCAGTGGAGCTTTGGTAGGGCCATCCTGTGGTTAAAAGGAAAGGTCTTTTGTAACTTTAGTCCCATGTGTCCTAAGTTTCTGTTCATTAAGTTCAGATACTTAAAAAATTTAAGCCTTCAGTCGCTCCCTGTGAAAACAAATGGGTGGGGGAGAGGTAGGAAACATCTTTTCAGTGCTGTAGTGGAAACTTCATGAAGACCACCACCTAGTTTCCCTCTCCCTTTGTGTGGGGATCCCAATGTCTTTCTATTGATAGTGTTATGTATAAAAGCCTTGCAAGCTTAGTTGTTTTTTCCCTCTTTGTTCTCACTACTCTAATAAAAAGTATAGGTCATAAAATCATGGAATCGTAGTTAGGGTTGGAAGGGACCATTAAAGGTCAACTAGTCCAACCACCCTGCGATGAGAAGGGACAACTTCCACTAGACCAGGTTGCTCAGAGCCCCGTCAAAACCTGACCTTGAATGTTTCCAGGGATGGGACATCTACTACCTCTCTGGGCAACCTGTGCCAGTTTTTCACCACCCTCATCATGAAAAATGTCTTCCTTATATCCAGTCTGAATCTAGGTCCTCTTTAGCAGTGTGCATAAGAAAAGACAACCTAGCTGCCTGTCCCAGCTGTGGCTCTTACTAACCTGGTGTGAAGTGCACATCTCTCCAGATGCCCGAGCCCTGCCTCTGTCTCCCTTCTGCTCGCTTTCTGTGGCTCTCATTAGTAGCTTCCCTCTGCCTGGGCTGATTTTACTCTCCTATAAGACGTCCATGTAATTACTCAGGGTGATGAACTTGTTGCTCACTAGTGTTTGCAGGACTGGGTCCTTAGGCTGATTTGTGACAACTTTAAAAATGTGTGGTATACAGTTATTAGGCAGTAATGACCAGGAACGATACCGTGCAATCTTTTTTACTTTGACAGTCCTACCATAAAGCAACTACATTGTTTAATGCATTTTTCTCTTCCATCCTAAATCTGTACAGAAATGTGTGCTTCCACAGCACATTTGCATTCTTGATGCCTCTAAACAGTGATTGCATAATTTTATAGATCTGTTTACAATCCATTTTTCCTGTCCAAACAAATATGAGAGGCCAAATTTTTTCCTGGTACGTGACTCCACTGACTTTAATTTAGCTACAGAAAGAAAAATTTATGTATGTGGGTGTGTATTTTTAAAAACCTAGCAGAAGGCACTGCAGATGTGCGGCAGCACTTGTTCAAATATCAGTAGTTCAGCTGTGTATTCAAACTCCTTCTCTGTTTCATCTGCTTTGGAAACCAGTCACTTAAATAATTACATTCTGGAATCCAAAATTTTTCCTATAGAAAAAGATTTTGGAGGAGCAACTTTTTTAAGACCCAAAGAACATCAAGCACTCAACTGTCACTTTATACCTAATATATAAATAACCACAACCCTCCCAGTGGAGGAAACATTAAACAATAATCAGAAGCAGAGAGGAGGCAGTGTGGGGTAGGTGGAAAGTCCATGGTCTCCTTTTCCCACAGTTTTCCTGGTACCAGACTGCAGGGAATGTGAGGTACGGGCTTTTCTACTTCCCACTCCACGTGCATGCTCGCACTTTCTGCTTGCACACTGACTTGGAATAACCTCCACCGCAGTGCCAGGCTTCTCAGCCCACGGATGTCCCAGGCCTCTCCCAGCCCAGAGCTTCTGGCTGTAATGAGATGATGCTCCTTGTATGGAGAGGCTCAGTGCAAAAGCTTCTTACAATTTTCTGCCAAAGAGGGGAGAGAGAAATTCAGCCCACTCCCACCCCTGCAGAGACTCTGCCTTCCTGCAGGGAACTGAGAAATGTCAAAGAGAGACACAGGCCATTAATCCCCTCTTGTGGGAAAAGCCTCACCCTCCGGGTAGCGAGGATGAGAAATGGGATCCGGGCTCATCACAGCTGCCTTTGCTAGATCTGAACCAAAGGCTGTGGGAAGTCAATCAAAGGGCTTTCCCTAAATTCAGAGGACCTTGATTTGGGCTCCTGCAGAGCACCTGCAATTTTGGCACTGACATCCCAGGCCATGAACAGTCAGGCAGCTCAGTCTGAGGGTTTTGTGCTTCACAGGCAAATACGAGTTTCCCCACATGTGCCAGGTGCTGTGCTTGAGCCCAGCACTTCCAGATTAGGGATCTACTATCAGTAGCTTATAATTTTACCAAACTTTAAGTGTATAGGCTGAATTCTTCTGTACCACGTCTAGCTACTACCTGGTAAAAGGTCAGCAGAATTTGCTCAATCATATATAAAAATGGGATTAGGGAATTACATATTTGGTCCACGTTAAAAGTAAACGATCAAATAAAACATGCAACCACATGAATCTTATCATACTGAGTGCTTCTAATGCAATCTCTGTCATTAGACACCTGTATGAAAGTGATAAAAACATTTAAGCCAAAGTTTTCCCATCTGACACTAAGTCGTCTTCAGCTTCTGGAGACTGTCATAAGGTTCAACAGCCTGATGTGCAAATGTGTGCTGAGCTCTTACACGCACAACTCATGTCAACTGAACGTACATTTTAAACAGTGCAGCAATGAAAGCAAAACTGGGTGCCCGGAGAAAACAAGTCCTGGGCATCTCCAACTGAACACTCAAACTTAGCAGACATTTTTTACATTAATCAGGGCCTAGTTCTGTGTCTAATACAAAACACTGAGCAGTCATTTGTTTTGTATGTTGTGCAGAGTAGAGGTTAAACGTGGAAATATATACAATCATGCAATTAAATTCTGTAATACATTATATGTATGCACGTTAAGGGGAAACCCGATTGGTGTTAAACATGACTTTAAGAAAACTCCAAGCTTTGCAAAATTATCATTGTTATAATGTGTCTTTTTTGTTTATTTGCTTCTAATTAATGATCAAGTGATCTTGGTAGGAGGGGATGGACAATGTGATATCACAGGGCAGATAATAAAGAAACAGACTCACGTTAGGGCTTCAGAGTAATTATAATGAGGAGACACTCCGAGAAACTTCTGCACTTCATCCATCACAGTAGCTGGGTCACTTCTTAGCTGCTGTCCATCAATAATAAGCAACTGTAGGGGTAAATATGCTAGCTATTTAGAAACAGGACTAAGGTTAACAAAAGAATGATATTATTTCCTTTCTGTGACAATGTGGATTTAAATTAGCATGTGACTATGTGCAGTGCAAATAACGATTGTATGGATGAACATCTTTTTAGATTTACTTTTTACTTTATTGTGTTGAATCTGTATAGGTAGGCACCTTGTAACTCTGTGTGTGCACACTGTTCAAATGCAAGGGTTAAATCTCACAAGCCAAACCCGAGTCTCAGACAATTCTGAGAAAAAGAGATAGGGAAAGAACGTAAAAATATTGTTAAAGTTTATAATGTCTCCGCAGAAAATCTGGCATGGAATGAGAAAAATAACAAAAAGCTCATATCTATATTAGAATTAAATGTTCAGAAACTATACATTTACATGTTCAAAAGAGGTATTGTGGCAATTTATTTGAAACTAACCACCAGCCTATCAACCATATAGGCTTGCAAAACTCTTAGTAAGAGAACTTTTTTTGTTTTGTTTTTAATTAAAGATTGATGTGATGTAAAGGTACATTGACCTCCACAAGCAAATGTTAAGACAATGTATCAAAAGTCTACTGGAGTACCAAGAAGTATTAGTAATAACTATTCTGGGCAGATGTGTTTTATATTTATTGTGAAGGCTTATTATGAATTATTAAGTTTTGAGTGCACAGGCTGAGTGAATGCACATTACTGAATGCCCATTAGTAAGCACTGTGAGTGCACTCTCTGTGTGCGCCTTATTAACAATGAGTGCATTTTGTTGTGTATGTTGTAAAATTAATCACTATAACTATGGGACATGAGTGGTTACCGGTTTTACAAGAAATATGTCGATGATGTGTCCCTGAATGTTTAATAAGACGGCTGCACTTGCTCTTCGCTACGGCAGGCGAAGGAGAGAAATCTTCACGGGAGAGGGCGGCAGCCCTGCGCGAGGGCAGAGAAGGAGCACAGGTAGCAGTGCACAGGATGTTCGGCATCTTTTGCATGCTCCGAATTTGCTGGGACAACCCCTGCTCCTTCAGAGGTATAAGCTGGGACGCAGTGGCCAATGAGAAGACATGCCCTGTTTGCTCCTTGGGCAGTAATGCCTGGGGACAGCCCTTGCTACAAGCTCAGCTGCTTGGGGCAGTACTCCTTTCCCATTTATGAAAGAATAGAAAGGCCAGAGATGAAAGAGGAAAGTAAATGACTAACTGAGACTTGCTCCTTTCTCCTGGAAATGGGATTGACCTGCTTGTCCTCTTTGTAGTACAGCTGAGACTATATAAAAAGAAAAGTGAGGACTGCAAAAAGACAGAGCTGCTTTTTTTTTTTTTTCTTTCCAGGTACAGCCAGTTCTACCTCCATTCAGCAAAATTCTGTCCCACATAGAGCAATCTCTGGAGATACTTGTTCATTATGCTTGCTCATTAAATACTCTTTTACAACCTTTTCTTACAGTAGGTAGGCATATGAACTGACCTATGGACCACGTCCACATGTAAAGAGTGCCCATGCATATATTTTGTAGTACTGAAATGTTTAAGTTTTTTTTAGTAATGGGAGTATTCTTTAGGTCTATGTGTTTACATAAATTGTTCATGGGAAAGATTATAAAAGACAATTCAGTAAAAATATCTGAAGGAAGATGGGGCAAAAGAAGGAATTTCTGCTCTAACACTGGGAAAGGCTAATTCCATGCCAGGATCAAATGTGAAGTTTTCTATGAAAGGGAGTGAGTGGGAAGCAGAATGAAATTTGCTTTTAGAAAAAGACCTGGCATTTTCTGAAGAAATTTGTCAAACCTTCCCACAGTATCTCTTGCTGCAGCTGCTTGTTTCTTGGGGCCCAGAAGCCTTGACAACCTTGGCTGATCCTGGACAGAAACCTCGAAGTCCCCCATCAAGCCCATGGGGCCACAGTTCATCACATTTTCCTGTTGCATCTTTTCCATCAGAGACAGAAAAATCAACACACTTCTGCCAAATACCCTGAGTTTTTCAAATCTGCCCTTCCTAACAGCTAAGAGTTCCAGTGGGAAATATCCCATCATCTCTAGTGATGAGATCATACTCGTTTTGTGACTTTCCGAGAGTCAATGAATTTGGTGAAACAGGTTGGAAATTACCTGTGAAGGAGGGTAATGAGCTAACCATCTTTCGATATGGACAGCATACCATCCGGGTGTCAGGCATCTCTTCTGGAGAGTCCTTATCTCTGAGGGTGCCCAATGGCTGGACGTAATGACTTCATAAAAATTGAATTTCAGGGCAGCAGGGTCCTCATGTGATCGCTGATGCTAGAGGGAGATATTTAGACATATATCATAAGGATGATGAAGATTAAGCCGCAACATCCCAAGAGCTGTCAGGAGGGCTGTGCTGGCACAGCCAGCCTGGCTGCAGCCCAGAGCAGCCCCTTGGCTCCCCACCAGTGCCACTTCTGCTGGTTAGGAGCCTGGGGGGCAAGAAAACAGGATGGCGCCAGCATTCAGTCAAGAATGTCCTCCTGGGACAGGTGGGAGGGGAGCTGAGGAGCCAAATTCTGCCAAAGTAGGCACAATATTTTTAACTGCTTTGCATCTTGCTTTGGTAGTTGTAAAGGTGCAAATGAGATATTAAACAGGGTGCGAACAGCCCTAGGCTATGTTTTATTCCTTGCAGAACTCATAAGAACGGTATCAGAAGTGGTGCATTTTATGCTTATTGCAACATTATTAATTTGTGTCTGTTTCACACTGCTTTTAGAATTTCCTTTATCTGTATGGCTACATGGTATTTTACATGCATGCTTAAATGTCTCTTGAAAAATCGTTTTTAAGTAGTGCAGGCTTTGTTATGGAAAGCTGTGGGCTCAGTAAAAAGCAAGAAAAAGCATCCTAGAACTTCCTTGGAAAAACAACAGGCTTTCTTTTGTTTCCACGGAGAGAAAGAAACCCCAGCTCTCCAGACATAGCACTTTTTAGCTCCTTGGAAACTTTAGAAAACACTGCATACATTTGTACACCACCGCATATTGCTTAGTTTACACACTGGAGGATGGCATGAGATACCAGATTCTCAACATCAAGAGCTCTGATTTTCTAGCTAGGCAATGCTTGTTTTCCCCGGTGTATTTCACTAGGCGAGGAGAACTGCTTTTCCTCTATGCAGTGTCAGCTGTAATTGAGATTAAACTGTTTGTTTACAGCTGGTGGCAGCTTGGTGCTGAGAATTTTCATCATTTATGACACTGGTGTCACAGGTGCCAACCGGGAAAGCTGGCATGCAGCATCCTTCCTCTTCTACACAGTGCAAATGCTTTGCAATAAATCCCACTCTTTCTCAAGGACTCAAATTCCCACTGATGTTGGCCATCATCTCCTGTCATTGATTTCACTGTCCATTTCTCAAAAGCAAGGTTCATACCTGGTACCAGGAATACGCCCGATCAGATGGGTCAATGAGGATGGTGATGATCTTGGCCTTGGGGATGAGGGAAGCAGCTCGCTTAGGAGCTTCCTCAGAATGGAAATAGTTGGCACTTTTCTCAAAGAGGAGGTCGGTGGTGATGTTGGAAGGAGCGGGGAAGAAATCCATGTACCTGGGAGGTGAGGAGGCTTGTTAGAATGAGCAGTATCACAAAAGGGTCATATCCCTGTGCTTCCCATTTTATGGTAGGTGAAAAGGTGAATTTTCAGACATAATTCTCAAGAAGCAAAATTGAGTTTCTCAGCTCACCCCAGAACTGGAATAGGGGGAAAACATCTTGGCTCTTACATGGTGCTGGTAATAGCTAAAGCCTCCATGAAGTCAGGTAATTAGGTTTTTCTTTTGATGGATAAAATTTTTGCTAATAAGTTCAATGTCAAAGAGGTATCTTTCACCAGTTTGGAGTGAGTTCAGTTTTAGCTGAAGAAAAAATGGAAAAAGGTTCAAAATCTCAACCATTTAATTTTTATGTTGTTGAAATATTTAATTTTGGAACCGACAAATCTTTTCTTTAAGGTGTTTTCAGAATGCAAGATTTGAATTTTAGCTTTGAATGGTCTTTTCCACTTGAAATCGATTGAAAGTAAGTAAAACAGGAGGTTCAAATGAAAGGGTGAAGAATTCAAGGGAAGCAAAAATTGAAATTGTTTTGAAGGCATTTGTTGGTCCCTTTAGTTTTGCTGAGCACTCCATGAACTTCCAGTTTTGGGGTGACTGACTGTTTCTTGTGTCCTTTCTATGAAAATGAAGTACGCAGGGCCTCACCCTGCACATAGGACCCTACTGACTTTTGAACCTGCAGGCCAGTTTCGGTGAAGCGTGGCAGAAGAGGTCTCCGAGAGGCCAGCCTCTTCTTCTACATTTTCTGCAAAGGGCTGCTGGGGAGACAACCCCCGCCCATCACCGCTCCGAGTGTATTCCACCATGTACTCTATGATAGCCGTGGGTGATATCTTTCTTTATGCAGTACGGAAAAACAAGCACCTAGCATTTTTTTCCCTTTATTTTTTGTCACGCCTTGAACTGAGAAGCTGGTCTCACAGTTGCAGGGACAGCCTGCTTTTATCAGCCAGCCTCGTTTGCTCCTCATGCTCTCCATGCTGTAAGTGGGCAAGGAAAACCGCTCAAGATTAACCTGTTTCCGTGTAGTGTGATGCTGGTCTTACATTTCAGTTTTCACACAAGGATGAGAACTGATCTTCCCTGTGAAAGTGAAAGCCTTACAAAAATGCTTTTCTTAAGCAAGAATAGTAAAAGCAATATTTAAAATTGTGATAGGAATACCAGCTGAAATGCTTAACAGTGTTTTTTTTTTCTCATGAAGAGATGAACCGAATCTTACTTCATGAAAAGCAGCTTTTGAAGAAAAAGAGTATAATTCAGTATAGATACAGTTATGAAAAGACAGAGCTGCTATTCAGCATGAAGACAGACATCATAACTGAGCTGGCTATTGAATTCCTTGGTGAAAAAAATAAGAAAATTGTTACTGTAATATCTAAACAAAATTAAGGACTTGATTAAATGTCCCGTCATTACAAATTAGTTTTACTTTCTGTCTGATAATGCCAAGCATAACAAATTCATCCAGTAATTATGTCAATGTCATACATGCTGCTGTAATTGTTCCATTGTGATTTACCATGTATTAATAATGAACACTTCTTTTTTGTTGTTCTTCTTACCAGTCAATTCCCTTGTGATAGTTGTTTCCATTGAAGAACTGAACTTCTTCGAAAGTTTTTGGACTAGGGAGATTACTGATAATGGAAGGGTGCATCAGAAGAAATAAATAAAGCGCTGTTGTTCCTACGACAACAAAAAGAGATGCCATTAAGAAACAGAAAAAAAACCCTCTTTGACTTTATTCGTTCAAGAAAGTATTTTAAATCAATGCACAATAAGATATACAGGAAAATTAGATTACCTTTTATAAGAAAGTTGCCTATTGATGAAAGGCCTAAATAAGTACAAGGGCCTTGCAGAGGGAGGGGGGAATATGTGCAGACTTCTCTGCTCATTGAACTTTTCCTGTTCCCAAACTGTGAATTCTGCTTTCTGATGCAAGCATGATATTGCAGTTGATGACATTGCTCGCCCGACTCTGTGTTTAACCAGTGAGGAAATTGGGCCTGAACAGTTCTGTTTTCAAAGTATTTATGTTACACAAAACTTTTCAAAAGCACTAACTGTGGGATTATTCTTTTGTTGCTCTCAGAACTGCACTTTTGTCCTCTATGTATTTTTCCTGAGGGTCTGGTATTGAGGAATAAATTGTTTATTTCAATGCTAACAAACCTGTATGCACAATCAGTATGATTTAAAATCCCAGTCACAGTACTTTTTTGTTATTTGTTTGACAAAAACCACTGGAAAAGATATATGATGGTAAACGAAATTTTGGAGAATATGTCTCTAAACTTGCTTTTCAATGATTTCATGCTATGCAAGCTATCATTGGACTATGAATCAAGACCTGTTGTCTCTTTGTCACTGTCACAGAATTTCTGTACAATCTCGGATTAGTCATTTATTTCCCTGCCTCTACATCCGCTTTCTGTAAAATGTCCACACAGTAATAGCTATCTTGGGAGTGGGAATATGTGGCTTAATTCAAACAATGCCCTGAGACCCTCAGAGGCCTGCAAGGTGGTAAATATCTTTATTGTCAATTAGGGTCTCAAACGATGTTGAAATCATTTATCAAAGCACTTAATAATAATCTTGACATTGAGCAGCCTGAGAGCATGGAGGTTTTTATGATGAATGAATGCAATTTTACTATGCAAACAGTTGTGCCTTTCTGTTGGCAGTGTAAAAGTTACTATCTGAATCCCACAGGGGTCGGTGATACCCCATCTCAGTAGCAGGCAGCTGGCTTCAGTTTACAGGACACAAATACACAGATACAAAACTGGAGGGCTAGTTTCAGTTACAAATTCATTACTTCTTACCTGTTTTTTGGGGTCCTATCACAAGAAATTTGGGTAGGTGGTCACAAGTTTTGTCTCTGGACCAAATATCCCTGTGTCGTTTATCGTCACACGGATTCTGAAGAAGAAAAGACGATTGCATACATCATGCTGAGGGTACCCTAAATGTTTGCATGCACGTGACTCTTTGCAGGATCTAGATGTTATGCACAAATGCCAGAGCTTTACACTAGGTAGTAAAATCCCACATTTCCTCATAGAAGTTTACTCTTCACAGATATAGAGCACTCTGGTACAGAGCCATGGAAGCATTCAGGTACACAGAGACCAAACTCCTAGGTATCCTCCAGGACCAATCCTTCCAGGGGTCCCAATGAAGTCAGTAATGCTACACAGATGTGCAAATCCTGGAAGGATTGGTATAAAAATCCACACCCTGTAAGACTACTGAATTTCCTTCTCTCCATTAGTCAGGCTCATTTCATAAACTCCAGAACCCTTAGGCACGTAGGTAGGCATGAATGTAGTCCCTGTGACTAAAATTCAATGTCTATATAATGGCTTTGCATGACTGAGAATTAAGTTCAGTCATTAGAAAAAAAAGAAAAGAAAAAGAAGAAAAAATAGATTAAAACATTGATTTAATCAAGTTTTCATTTGAGGTTAAAAGGGAAACTTCTGTTTGAATAGCTTCAAGGAATTACTTTCTTAGGTGACAAAGTGGTTTCAGATGCATAGGACTTGGTGCCAATTTTAATTTACATAAGAACCCAAAAGGAAGGACAAAATAGAAATGTGGGATATTATTCATGTCCTTATCTTTCTACTACCTATGAATGCAAAATAAAACCGTATGAACAAAAAACCCCACAGAAAAGGTTAGCATTGACTGCTCTTTAAAGAAGTTATCATATAGATACTGCTTTTTCACAGTATTGGCTGGTAATAGAAGATATAATTTGCTCGTTAACAAAATAAAATAGAGAAAATCATTAACTTATGTGAATTGCTGCAGCTCCACTAAACTCAAAAAATATTACAGATTTATACTTCTTTTGCATCTGGGCCAAAAATAATAGGAAATTTTCTGCTTCTTTTTGTCAGTGTGGGCCTGAAATAACTGCACAGATCTCCATGGTGTCACTCTGGATTTATGCCTGCATAGCTAAAAGCACAACGTGCACATCATATTCTGAATAAGAGCAAAACCAGATATGTATAACAATGATTAGGAAATTACAGTGTTGAGATTACAAGCAGCACTATTGTGCATTTGAAACAGAGATAGAAAATAGTCAGTCTGTGCAGGAACACTCTTCCATTCTTAAAATAGCTCTCTAGTCTGTGTTTGCTGTGCTGACCCCTCCTGCCCTCCCATTTCCTTGCTGTTTCATTGAAGGGGCTTCAGATGGTGGGAACTCCTCCTTGTAGCTGCAGTGCTCCAACATTCGTGATTCCCCGTGAAGGGGTGCGAAGAATCTACATCGTTTGCCTTGAGATAGCTCTCGCTACCGGCTAGCTGCGGGGGTCTTACCAATAGTGCAACACCATTAGTTAACACAGCACGATGCATTGGCAAAACTACAGACAGGAGGGATGGGAAGGGAAGCGTTCTCTCACATAAATAGCAATTAGTTGGTTTTAGCATGCCTGATTTGGGGTGAGTGAAAGCTAATCCATTTCTAATCAAAAGCAGTGGTCTCTCAAGAAAATATAAATCATCTAAGAAGGTGTGCGGGAAGAAATAACATATCTGAACATGAAGAATGTGAAGCCGGATTTTTTTATTTACAGGAAAAGATTCTTCTTTCAACAGGCAGACTGGAGAAGGAAGGGGATGTGACAATACCTGCCAAAGAGGGTCTGTCTGCTCCGGGAAGAGCTCAAAGTACTTCTCAGCCAGCTGAACAGGGGGCAGCGTCTGCAGTTTCAGGTTAGTCGAGCTCTTAACAAAGTTGGCCAGGTTCGCAAAGGTGTATAAGCCCAGGCGGTCGTTCCCGTAATTAGACAAATGGGTCATGAAGATGCTGATCTGGGAGGCAAAAGAAACCTGTCAGTCCCAGGACATCAGGAGATGGCAGCATCTGGCTGGAAGGGCGGGCATGGGGACTCCCAGGAGCTTTGCCAAACTCTCTGTCCCCCACCCAAAACCGAAAGAAGGTGATGAAAATGTTAAACTAGTCGCACGTCCTAGACCTTCTGTGAGGGTCAAATCTCCAAACTTGTCACCAATGCGCCATTTCTTTAAAATCCCCCTTCTTATCGGAAGGGATGTATCACTCACGGGCTCCCCAGGGACTGGTATTCAGGAGATGCTTTCAGCGATTTTTTTTTTATTCTTCTGTTTTGACTTACAAACAACGTAGAAATTTTTTCTCGCATACCTCCTGTTCACTGTTCCTCATCCCTGGGCAGGTGCCTGCAAGGCACTGGCATACATGAGCCCTCGGTTAGGAATCCCCAGCGCCATGGCACCTCCTCGGATATGTTGTAGGTAAAGCTTAATTTTAGGCATGCTATTTTGGAATTAAGTCAAAAATCTTACTAACACGCTGTCTCCTCCAAATACAGAGTTGGCTAGTTTTTTAAAAATGGCATGGCCTGAAGTAGGTTAATAAGTTCTGAAATGTAAAAATTTCAAACCTGTGTGAATGATGATATCTCTGCTAATTATCACTGTCATTGTTTTCTCCTTAAAGCCAGTAGAACTTCTGCCTTTTTATCAGCCTTACTATGGTTCTCCTTTACATGGCCACTGTTTTGTAGATCTCATAATTTCTTTCAGAGGGATAAACAGAATTTATAAGAATAATGTGAAGAATATATTTCCCAGTATTTTCTTTACATGAGGGGAATAAACTCAGTTTCATGACTGCAAAGGCCTGGTTTATCTGTAGATTGTCATTATTTATTTTTATGAAGATTTTGTCAAACTGATTGTTGGTACTTGACTGTTTTACTCAGTACATCAGCCTAACATAGGATGTACGATCACTGTGGAATTTAATTACACTCTGATCAAGAAATAGCGTACTAGTGGTAACTGAACAGTGTATATTTTTCTTCTTTTTCAGCATGATCTCTGAAGCTGACAATCAATAACATGCGACAGACGGCAACAGGTACAAATTCACTAATGTGACCACAGCAATTAAACAGAAGAGCATGTCAGTCAGTGCACTTCTTAATAATGATATCATGCTTCAAGGAGGCCTAGATGCGAAGCAAAAAACTAGAGGTATAAAGCTGGTTACAGTATAATCCAGAATATGGTGGTGGGAAGTTGAGCAGTTTGCTGTCCTGCCATAATGCAAGAAATTTCTGGAAAAGGAAAATAAAGTACCGACTTTGTGAAGACCACAGGCGGGAATCCGTTCACCTTCAGGTTGGACTGGGTTCAGAAGATGGAAATAGGCTCAGCACTCTCTCTCCTAGCCTTTTTTCTCCTAGTCTGATTTCAGGTAGGTAGCTGGTTTGTAAAGCCTCAGGAGGGCTTGGTGCCTGGAGACTGGCACAAGCAACAGCCAGTCTGCTCAGCCACTTGCATTACCTGCATTACCCAGCTTGGGTGCAGGTCTGCAGGCAGGGGTGGGGGTATAAGCAATGCATATTTTGGAGTCTGAAGAAGAGGTTAGTCACCAGCAGTGAGGACAACCAAATCACAAGAAAATTGCTTGCTTTGCAGATGGATATCTATGTCCAGGTCAGTCTCTTTTTGGATGATTAGGAATGGGAACTGACAACACAGCTGGGGGCTGGGTGTGAGCTTATGAAGTGGTGTGCAGGAAACGGGGGGGAGAGACTTGAAGGAGGCAGGAGAGAGGAGAGTGTGGGTACCTTCCTCCTTTGAGAGTTGCAGCAGGATATCTGGGTCTCCAGCACCCTGGGTGTGTGCTCAGGTCAGTGAGTTTTGTGGCTTTTTTTTCCTTCTCTGTGTCTCAAGGGAAGCTGGATGTAGTTTGAGTGACGCCTTGCACAACCCAGGCACAGGGGACAATGTTTAGGCTGCAGTGCTTTGAAAACTGAAGTGTATGTTAGATGTCCTGGAGATGTCAAGGTGTGTGCTCTCCTTGCTGGGGGTAGGCTATGGCTGGGGAACCAGGTGGGCTGTCCTTGCACCCTAGTCCTTGAGTTAGAGCCCTGGCTCCCCAGCAGCTAAACTGGTGGGAAGTACTGAGTCTCAAAACTTGGGACCCTCATGTCTAAATTGCTGCCAAATGCCCAGGTGTTTCTCAGGAAGGTTGCTACTGCTGATCTGTGTGGCTTTGTCCTGCAGACTGTGAAAAGCTTTCCAAAACAAACTGCTGCTACCACCTGAAGGTGAAGTTTGCCTTTCAGTACATTGCCGCTTTATGGTCACAGGCTTGAGCTTTAGCAGAAGAAAGTGGTGCGGACAAAAATACTGTGTCTGTAGCACACCGTGCTGTCCTGACTTTGAAAATAACCACAGAAGAAAAAGCTATAAGCTTTCCACTTTCTCTGTCTTGCTCTGCCAATGTGGTGCTTCTTTAAGCCCTGGCCCACAATGTTTAAAAACATGTCCATTAGTTTGTTAAATTATTGATAAGGCTTTTACTACTTCTGCAAGGTGAAGATGGATGGAGCTTAGGAGAAAGTGTCCCTTATGGCCTGTTTGCACTGTGCCCTCTTTATTCCACAAAAGGTAATTTATTCTTCACTTTTATTCTGTTCTGAGCCTCAGTTAAGCAAAGATTGGCAACTGTGCAAGACCTTCTTTCTGTTGGCCTGACTGTAGATTCCAGTGCCTATGCATTTTATGACTGAAAGTGTTTGACATAACTGGAGTGAACACTAAAATTGCCCTGAACTTGGTGTATGTCCATATGCAGTACCCCAGAAACTTAGAAGCTAGATAATGAATGTTCTGCTTTGGGTTTCCAGTGTACTACCTTCTCCCTCACCCTCCCCAAAAATCCCCCCAACACAAACACATCCTTTCTAGTTTAGAGTTCAGCTTCTCAAAGTGTGACAAGTGCTTCCTGCAAACTATTTTAAAATGATGAAAAGGAAAACACTTACAGGAAATGTTGACAGAGAATATCATTTTGTCTCTGAAGTGTTTTTTGATAAGTGCTAAAGGGTCTGTCAAGGACATTTAATATTGTTGCAGCAATTTAATATTATTGCAGCAAATGCAAGTAAATCTACTTTCTCTTTTTGAATGACATCTTTTTAATGTAAAAAATTACTCATAGAAGACGGATATTAGGTTATATTAAGAGTTTCATTAGGCTCCAGCCCAATCCAAAAGATTCAAATGATCACTCTTTATGGAGTTAAAAGATCCTGGACATCTCTTGACCTTTTTTGTTCTGTTGATCTTTTTTGAAGTGAAAAAACCCCAAATATGATGCATTATACATGGGATAAACCAGTATCTGATTCTTTGCTGTCTGTCTCCTAATCAGTTGAGACAAAAGGAGATGGCTATTAACAGTTCATGTTTATAGCATGGATAGATGCAAAAGTCTGTTTTCATGCTGATGCATTAAACCATAGAAAATGCAATAGTCTAGCAATGTGCTGAGCTAGCGTAACACTGTGCATGCCTTGAGGCTGGTGCTGGGATACACAGCTGCTGCACTGCTTTGCTGTGCTCTTTTGGTGGACCCAAAAAGCCTTCAGAACCAGCCTTGAGGGCAAGAGTGAGGAAACCAGTGAAAACCGAGGACTGTCCCCTCCCACAGGGCTCTGAGCAAAATTGGTGAATAAAAGAGAGCGTGCCTTGTCTCCATAATTTCTATGACGAAAAGTAAGCTGTAGCTCACAGCCTGACACTCACCAGCAGGCAGCACTTCATCAAGTTAGGGATAATGCTTTTAGGAGGGAGGCAGGACGCTGCTCTGCGCAATGGTGCGGCACAAAGGCAATAAATTATTTCAAATTCCTGAGGCTGGGGAAAGGGCTCTGGCTGCGTTGCATTACTCTTAAGGTTAAAGTAGCATAAGCAATGTGTGTTACACAAATGTGCAAAGAGGCACTGAGTGAAATCCCTTGCTGTCTCTACACAATCTATAGCCAACACGTTGTGGGAAACAAGGTCAGTTGTGTGTTACTTTGGTGCTGGTCTTGTTCCCCTGTTCGTGCCACAACACAGACGCTTTGCAGGACAGTAGCGTTCAAATGATGCTGCAGTTTGTCCTGATGCAGGATTTTATTATCTTTGGCAATTTATCATTCTTTCTGTCCTTGTCACTGTGATTGCTCGTATTTTGAGAGGCACAGCAGGGAAAGAATGCTGAAGGTGTAGGTAGGAAAACTTTCTTTTTGCATTCTTCTGTCTTTCTGCCATCCACCCTCTGATACATATCTCAGTCACTGCCTCCCTCTTGTACCCTGTAATAAGTTTTTCTCAAAATCACTTTCCCTTTTCTGCAGCCAGGGTGCTTTTTGTTACAGAAACGTTGTTTTTAATTATTTTGCTAAACCCACATTTCTTTGTATGAAATGTCTACAGATTTTAGCTATGGCTTTCAAAGACTTGCACAAAAAAGAGAATTCTGAGATTTATGTTTTCTGGTGACAAAACTGAGGCGCAGAGTGATGGTGTGATTTGTAAAGAATTAATCTCCCACAGGGAAGCCTGCTGCTGGACTGATCTACCCTCCCTAGGGTGGCCCACACAGCTTTTCCAGGAGCATGTTATTTATACCCATATTAAATGGGAATGAATGGAGAGCTGTGGCCCACAGACTGTGGAAATTCTGATTTTACTACTGTAATGGGCTTTTTTCTCTTGGTTTCTGTTGCTTGCTCTGTATTAACATTTCAGAGATGTCCACAATGGTCTGCAATTTCTCTGTTCAAAAGAAAGATGTCGGAGGAGAACAGTGGTCCTAAATTTCTCACACCACCTGTGTAGTTAATATGCTATTCTGGTGAATACATCATATTATTTCCGTTACGCTGGGTGGGCAGGGGGAAAGAAAGAGTATTTTACACTTCCTCCAGCTGGCAGAATCCAACAGAAGCTATACCCTGCATCTGTCTATTTACCAGCTTCTCTGCTCCTAAACTGTAATATCTAGTTAACAAACCTGAACTAGTCACAGATATGATAGATAGTTTGTAATCTAATGACAGCACCACCACACTATTTTGCTATCTGGTTCTTGTTTCCAGGGCTTTTAAAAATCAGTTATATCCAGCTTATTCTCTATATGTAATGTTTGTATATGCATGCTTGTGTTATATACATAAAATGAAATCTAGATTAGCTAGTAGGGAAAAAATAAAGGGCTGGTTTCAAAATTACTGGAGTGTAAACTATGCTAAATCTGCTTGAAATGCCCCAAAACTGCATTCTGTACTCAAAATTAGTGCACTTTCTCCAGGTGCACAGCCCTATGTACCTATTAATGCAGAATATAGAGGTTTATTTCCTCCTGTAACTGCCAGACTCAGTACAGCCTTAACTAAAAGCATGCAGTTTTGGACGAAGGTTAGGTACCTGTCTCTGGAGGGCACTAGTCTACTCTACGACTGAAAATCGTATTTGTCCTTTTTTGGGAGGATCATCCCAGAGAACTGTGGACCACTGTAGATCCTGGAGTGTGGACATAGCTTTAAAGGGAAGTTTGCAGAAAGTGTTGAACTCTAGTGGGATTTTCTAACTGGCTGGGCAACCCACATCATGCTAGGAGTAGCCAGGTTAGGTACCTGAAGATCCAGTTAGCCACTTAGCGTTGCTTTCAGAGGCTTACATTCCTTACTATATCCGACTACCAGGAATGCAAATATCCTCAGGGCCAAAGGGTAAAGTGACTTCCAAAACCAGGCCATATTTGTTTTTAAAACTCTATCCTTTGTGCATGTGTAATTTTTTACGGCAGGATTATTTTATGCTTTACATGCAGCTTTGAGTCAGGAGTGTTTGACATTTGACTTCAAAGCTGTGCCTTTGTATGACTGAGGGTAAGTCCTACCCTCAGCTGGTGTGAATGCCTCCAGCCCGAGTGAAATCTGCGGTTGAGTTGATTTGTACAGGAGCTGATATTAAATAAGGTTGCCTCCTCTGTCCTCCCCAGGAGCCTGTGCTCCATAGCCACCAATGTCCTTGCCATCTATCCTAGTGAACTAAAACAATTATGAAATTAGCATAAAGCTTCTGATTTCTCCTTGAGAATAATGTATGCCTACATGCTAGAACAGAAATTGCTGGAAAAAGGGCTGTTAGTGCTTCAGTATCCTGCTGAAATTTAACCCAGCCAATCTCACTGGTGTACCTGGCCAGTGTCAAGGATGGTTGTCCAATATTGGGAATCAAATATTGGCTGATATCTTTATGTTGATATTTGAAATTATGCCTACCCATCGATCTAGCACTTGGAATGAAGAAAATCAATTGCAAAACTTATGTATAAATATGCTCCACCTCATCCTCTCAGTCACTCAATAATTAAATAGGATCAAAGTTTGCATTTGGAACCTTTGGCCCTGCCGCATTGCTGGTGAGCCCAGGAACAGAGATAGATCTTGCGCGTGAATCCTGCTCCTCTAAGAGGAACTTGTTCACTGTCTTTAACAACTTTTTTCTTTGCTTCTCCTCCTTTTAAATAAAATTTGCAAGAAGAGAGGAATTAACGTATGCAAAATAAACCAGAGGTACAGCTCAACCTTGTGCAAAACAAAGATGTGTTGGGAAATATACAGTGCAGACATCCTGTTCTTGTAGAAATGTGGTAGCATATTTACTGCTCTTCTCTGCTCCTCTCTTGCATGAATATTTCCCAGAAAAATGAATTTTGCTATTCCATCTTCTTCCATTGTGCTCAGAAAATGCAGTACAGTTGCTCCAAGAGCAAACTCTCGTAATTGGATCTAGATGGCAGCATGTTGTATTTCTGAATGTGTAAATGGGATGTCATGGCTGAGAAATGCAAAACTGTCAAGTGTCCATTTACTAATACCAAGTAGCTCTATGCTAGGCTGACCACGGAAATACCTCTTTCAGTTTCAAGTGTTTAATATATTTCACATCCTGACAGCCTCCTATTATGGATTACAGACTTTTCTTGTACTTTATGAGCCAAAGACCCATTCACTGATAATGAATCCCAGAACATTCGTGCCCTTAATGCAGCTGTTTGTGCAGCAGCACAAAAAGGAAGTGGGAGTGAGATTTTTGTGTTGACAAAGCACTGATTTTAATAATGACAAATTGTTTCTCTAGAATTCAGCACTATTCATATTTATGACCCTTCTGCTACTGAAGCAAAATCATTTATATGCCTGAAAATCACTTTTTTTACTTTTACTCTATTTCCACTCTACACATCTCTTTATATTTTAGCATCCTTGACAGGATTATCAAATATTTTCCAAACATGATATCTCTAAAGAAAGCAACAGAGGCAGTGTTTGGAAAGAAGCATTTTTGTCTTTGATTGAACGGAAAAGAAAAACATTGAGTGGCATTTTACTTCCCATGCCCGTATTCATTACAGTGTCTATGTTCCACTCAAAGTGCTCCCAGTGATGGGAGGGAACGCTGCTGTCCATCAGTGCTGGAATATGGCCTTGGGACAGCTATACAAAAGCTGTGGTGTATCAATGTTATTTTAACATTCCCTATTCAAAGAGCAAAATTTTTTCTCATTTACCCAGGAATGCTTTCTATTTTTCCATTTAGTTTGTATGATTAAATGAATTCTTTATTATTGACAGAAAAATCTACTGTTGTTCCTTTCCCTATGAGATTAAAGTTGCTATGTTTGGTTTTTATTTTCTAATATCTACCCAAGTCTCACTTCTAAAATAAAGGCTAAATCATGACCACTTTCCAATACAACATCCATTTCCCATGTTACATACATCTTTGATACCCCTGACGTGTGGGGTCCTAGATGAAGGAAGTTAGGAGGTTCCATTCCATTAGCTATAGATATATTTTTTTAAAGCCTAAAATTAAAAAAACAGTGGGTTTTTTGACTATTAGGGCATGCTTTCAGAGCCTGTGAAAAAATAACTGCTGCTGTTGATGGCTTTATGTAATCAGTCCATAGCTGCATTAGGGTGGAAAAACTAAATGGACTCTTTAATGTCTGTTCATTTGTCACACTTGTATAAGTGATCAGCAGTACATCTAATTGTGGCCAAAGTTTAATGAATTCTGTGCAAATGCGGTGCTACCAGTTACATCTGGCCCTCTGAAGTCTTTGCAGAAGTCTAGGGTAATTCAATCCTCCTGTTATGAGCAAATATTTGCATTTATAAGTGAAATTCATGATACAGGAATTTGTTCTGTTGCCATCTGTTTCCTGACTGAAAAGACTTCCGCAGAGTACAAACTATTCAGTTTAGTCTCAAGAACAAACCCAACTTCAAGTTACACAAATGAACCCGATGAAAAAGGATTTGGGTACTATTGTCTGAAGTCAGATTTGTACACCAACCATTTTTGACAGAATAATAGAAGTATCATCAAAGAAACAGCTCTGAGAAGTCTCAGATGGTTTTGGCCTTCAGTTTTCAAAGATGATCAAAGCTATCTCCTTGCACAAACTCCTATCAATAACCCATTTCCTTGACTGCATATGTTGCATGCTCCTTGTTAACTTCTATCAAGCAACTGTAATATACTGGTCAAGGCTGTCAACATCTTTTAGTCATAATCCTCTGCAGATAAAAATCAGTTCAGCTTCAATTATTTTGTGCCAATGAATAATCTGAGTATTCCTTTGCATTGGTTTGTGATACCAAATCACATCCCACTTTGGCTGAATCTACAGAAGATTGTGAAACTTTATCTATTATTGCACTGAAATAATGATAGTTCTCCCTTACTGTTCTTAATGTTGCAAACATTATCCTGACAGTACCACTGTTGCAGCAGGAGGGCTGGCCTGAGCTGGTGGGTGAATGACCACCACGGGCAAGCGTTAGTCCAAGGGTCCTCTGCAATGCCTTTGAGTGGCGCACAGTAGGCAGCACCTGTGTAACACTCTCTTACAAGCCTTGTATTTATCACAGCATGGGAAAATGCAAAAATAATTCTGAATAATATACTGTGCCTCTCCTGTTTTCACAGGTAAAGTAAAATTTTTGCTTTTGGGTCTGTGGGAGTGAAATAATAACAGCACCTATCATTTGGGCCCCTCACTACAAGAAAGACATTGAGATGCTGGAGTGTGTCCAGAGAAGGGCAACAAAGCTGGTGAAGGGTCTAGAGAATAAATCTTATGAGAAGCTACTGAGGGAACTGGGGCTGTTTAGCCTGGAGAATAGAAGGCTGAGTGGGGCCTTCTTGCTCTCTACAACTACCTGAAAGGATGTTGTAATGTGGCAGGTGTTGGTCTCCATGTAACTAGTGATAGGATGAGAGGTAATGGCCTCAGGTTGCATCAGGGGAGGTTTAGATTAGATATTAGGAAAAAATTCTTTACTGAAAGAGTGGTCAGGCATTGGAACGGGCTGCCCAGGGAAGTGGAGGAGTCGCCATCCCTGGAAGTATTCAAAGAACATGTAGACATCACACTTCCAGGACATGATTTAGCGGGCATGGTGGTGATGGGTTGAAAGTTGGACTTCATGATCTTAGAGGTCTTTTCCAACCTTAATGATTCTATGATTCTATTCTGTGATTCTAGATGTGATGCTTAGGGATGTGGTTTAGTGGTGGACTTGGCAGTGTTAGGTTTATGGTTGGACTTGATGATCTTGAGGGTCTTTTCCAATTTAAATGATTCTATGGAAATATGTTACTCTCAAATTTAGTTTCTAAGGTCCAAGAAGGAACAGACACACCAACTGGAACATGGGGTCAGAGGGGGGGATGACGACAATGACACACACTGGGCACTTACAAGGAATCTTATCACTGTCTCCTATTTAGGACCAGTACTTTCTGTGCTGCAGACTGCCTTATTCTTGGCACTGCATCATTTTGTTCAATCTCAGGTCTGAGCGAACACTGGATCTAAACCTCTCCATGGGGATCCCAGGGGGATGGTGCTAATTTACTGCCCAGAAGCTGTGAGGTAGGGGGGAAAGACCCATGAGTCAGGCCTGTTCTTCATGCAGGAGAGTGGGCTGTAATGGGCTGGAGGTGGAGGAAAGCCCCACATTTGAGGGCTGAATACTGCAGCTTTAGAAAGCAACTGCCATCAGCTTGTGTACCTTGATTTGTCTTCAGCAGCCTCCGCAAAGAACTGTTTGGGCAGGAGGTGGGGACAGCCCTGCCTAACCCTGTGGCGATAGTGTGGTGGGCAGAACCTCACCCTTGGCTACTACCCACTCATCTGCATGAAGCTGGCTTTGCAATGGAAGGTAACTAACTGCATCCGTGGAGCTCCTGCTTTTATTTCTTAGCTGGCATTGCCCAAGTGAGAGGGACTGTTCACAACCGGATACGTCACAAACCCTAGTCTCCCACATGAAGCAGGGCTGTAAAGGACAAAAGACATTCAGGCAAGGGTTGTGAGAAACATTAAAAACCACCAGTTAAATGAAGTGTTGGACTGGATGTGGAAAAAATATTCTGCACAGCATTGCACACCCATGTGTATGGGGAGATGACAGATGATGTCCGAGTGCTCAGGCTGGAGGCAAGACCATCAATCAGTCTGCAGGCTTTGCTGCTTCTACCTTCACCAGGTTTTCCCACTGCTTGGCCTTATTTCTAAGGAAGGGTCGGATTTGCTCTCTTATGCATGCTTGTTCCTAAATGCCTGATATCTAATTAAATAATGACATGTTGTAGTAGCACATAGATATTACAGATAATCCAGGAGGGATCACTTTCTAGTGCAGATTAAATATCTTTGCAGCAAAACTAATTACTTTTCCAGAATTTCCAAAATACCTTATGGGACCTCTTACTTGTGTAAGTGGAAAATAGAAAATTTCTTCCTGTTTGACTTTCATTTTAATGTAAAAAAAACAGCGCTCTCTTTAGTTTGAAGAAATCTAAAGGCGATGCTTATGTTCTGAGCAACATTAAACCTTAGTTATGTAGATTGCAGAGGATATGATGAGATATAATTAAGAGAAAGTCTGCTCTGCGCATGTAATACCTGCATGGCTGTGATTCCTGGATGAGAGGAGGAGACTCTGCCACTCAGGAATCTGTGTAAACAACTAGAAGGACATTCAACCAGGGAAGCCAGCAGTAGCCAGGCTGCCAAACAGCTAATGACAGTGGTAATAAATATTTATGAACTCTGCATTTGAGCCAAGCTGTGTGCTTGACTTGAGTCTTTCTGTGTATACACTGCAGGTCACCTGGGAATGCTCGGCTGAATTTCTCTCAGCTGCAGTGATCTGGGGTTAAATTTTTGTCATCTCATAGCTTGGAGGTGTCCCCTGGCTACTCTGGCAGGTTCTAGGGAATGCAATATTTCTAGGCAGAATGAAACTAGTCCTGAAGTAAACATAGCTTTTAAGGTTGGTGGGCTGACCACCTTTTAAGAAATGAACCATTTGCTATAGCACTGCAGTCGTGTAACGTATTGCTCAGGGGCCCGTTGGTGTTGATACCCACAGAGGAAACACGGTATTTCACAGATCGTAGTTCAATACAACAGGCAAAGATGCAAGCTGCCCTATTTGCTGCAATAGGACTTCAGTAAGTTCAACAGTAGCCTGACCTAATGACAGTGTGCTTTTTTTAACTGGATCTTCAGTCATGCTTCTCTCTATTTACCTTTCCAATCAATGAGTTAAAACATCATCCTCTGAGACAGCTGAACTTTGGGAGGAATGTGCTCACATAACTGCTAATGGCAAATAGTGGTCAAAATGATTATTTTTTTGGATAAGCATCCATAAATGACTGTTTCTCTGAAATTTCTCTTTATAGATGTGCTTAAGTAAGATCCGATTTTAACTGTGTTTTGAATGATGGAATGAATTATGTCTATTTTCATTATCGTGGCACTTCATAGTCTCTAGGTAGAGGAAGGTAAAGCCTCTCAGAGCAATAATGATATTCCCTGTGGAAATTACTGCCAGGGACTCTGCACAGCACACAGTTGTGGAACAACTGTAAATCATCTTGTTTAAACTGAGCCCTCTTATAAACACTGCATAAGAGTTTCACCAGGATGCTTTCTTTCAGACCACGAAGACAGAAATGCCAGGCAAGTTGATATAGATTAGAGATGTAGGAAATTTATAATTTGTTTTTATAGTTGTTCTACTGTCATGTTGCTGTTCCAGCAGTTTTATGAAGATCTGACTGCTCTATGTTATGGAGTGTTCATAAATGATGATTAATTAATCCATTTTGGTGGCCTACTCTGAGCAAACAAACCTCAGAGTTAATTTAATTCTCCACTCTTGGTTTCAGAGGAAAAAAATACAGCATTTTCAGTTCACTAGAGGATATAATATTCTCAAATCAGCCACTTTCCAATTAATTTTGAATGGCGAACACCGCAAGGAAGTTTTGTTCTTGTCCATTTACTTCTATTAAGGATTCGTTTTCAATGATCGGAGAATTCTGAGTCAGCTCATTTTTACCTTAAAGGCTTGCTCCTGACACTTTAATAAATTATTGTATGGTGTGTGCTTGAAGGTAACAGATTCTTTTCCTTTTTACCCAATAACCCTCTTGTTGACACACAGTCATTTATTACTATTTCTGCTATTACCTAACTTGCTGGGAAGTAATTCTGATAAAGTACTGAAACGCATGGTGTGGAGTATCAGCTTTCATAAAGACAGAAAATGTCATGAAAGAAAGAAAGATGTGTTATCCTTGAAATATTTTCTTCATGCTCTGAGCTTCAAGCTAATTAGTTTCTAAATATGCTGCTGACGGCTCGAGTTTCAATGGGATAACATTTGCCTATAGCAGCTTTTTGCAGCTGGGATAGCCATGTGGGATGAAGGAAAAAAGAATGATTTACAAAGGGGAAAAGAGATTCAAAAGCCTGAGCAAGGTTGGAGTGGATATAATCATACACCTGGAGCTGGAAGATAAAAGTGGATTCAACTTTTATGTTTGTGTTACAATATTTCTATCATGTTATCAGTGCTTACAGGACTTCTTGTTGCAAAAGGAAATATCTGTAGGGGAAGGGGCGATTGCACTGTAGATACTGGCACTTTTGTAGTGTGTTCTCTTTCAAAACAAAACTGCGTTGATTGTACTGAACCTTAATACGTGCTGTGGCAGGAAGAAAACCAAAGCGCTTACGTTGCTGAACACACATGGGACATATTTTTTTTTTAATAAAGAAGAGATACTACCCTCTTCCTCGGGCAAAAGCTAATGACTACATCCTGCAGTTGTGCTGCTTGCCCAGGCAGCTATGTCTGGGACACCCATGGGATGGCAGCCCCATGGCCCTCTCTACATGGACGAGCATTTGGCCACTCTTCAGTGCTTCACTGTAACATTCACTTGATGCAGTAAAATGGTTCTTTATGTTGTCCTGGCAGGTTAATGGGCTCCTGTACAAAGAAGAATAAGGCCCGACTCTCTTTTCAGTTGTTCCAGTATGTTTGTGACCATTAAGACAAAATCTGATGTAGCTGTTTAATAACAAAACTCCACTTTAATTTGGTAGAATGAACATATCCCTCTTCTCATGTTGGAAAGGGACACACCTGTCCCTACAGGCAGTAGCCAGCTAATTGTGGCTCAACAAGGATTGACATTTTTGTAGTGGAGAGGTTGCTTGCTTTTTATTTTTCCCCGTTTCTGAAATATGCTGAGATGCTGTATTCATAGCGCGCTTAGTAGAACCGCATTATGAATTACTTTCGGATTGCAGCGTATTTCCTACAATGCCCAAGGTTATTTTTTATTCTTTCTACAACTATGCTCGGAGAAACAAAGCAAATAAAAAGAAAAATATTATTAACACTCAAGATGTTTCATAATAACACTCCCAAATCTCTTGTGGAAGATATAAATTAACCCCTCTCTGCATTTACTTTTAATATTCTGAAGGAATAAGATGTGATTCTCATCTGTTTTTGTGACGAGCGAGAGCAGGAAACAAGAACAAAATATTCGAAGTATGGCACATATGGGACATGCAGAATCTAACTGACTGAAATGAACAATAACCCTTTAGTTACAGTGAGAGGTTAAAAATGTAAATGCATTTAAGTGACCTTCAAAACTGAAAGTGTCCCATGACACTTACAAAGAATTTGCCTATCTGCAATGTGTGATCATCCCTTATTCAAAGTTAGAATAATAATGTACCTTATTATGGGCTGTCTGTAGCTCCTCCTGAGTTGAATTCAAAGCTACCTTTCAATCACAAGTCTGATTTCACTCTCAACAACCAAATTCCTGCAAAAGAGGCTAATCTTCCTGAAATTCATTTCATCTTGGGTTAAAACTGCTTAGGGATGTTTAAAGTAGGAAGAGGCGTTTAAAAATAATGTTTATTTTTTCCCTTTTTCTGCTACTTTTCTTTTTTTCACTTTAAAAATGGCTTGATCTGTCAGTTGCAAATATGTCTTACTTTGTTGGCTTTGCAGGCAAAAAATATTTTGTGCAGGGTATGCATGTGTCTCTAGATAACATGTGGTGATGCAGGTATAAATCTGCAGTAAAGAGATTTCTTTATATTTATATATAGCAAAGAGATTTACATATATATAAAACAATAAAATGCAGGAATGGCCTGTGTAAGTTCTTTATGGTGGAACTATGAGAAGGAGACAGTGGGAAACTGAATTAAAATACCCCAAGAGAAGAAGGGGAAAGGAAGAGTCAAACCAGCCAAGTTCATATGTTTAACAAGGAGGAAAAATAAGGAAGAATAGGAAAAGAGAAACATCTCATGAATTCAGACACTACATGTAAGTAGCAATCTGATCCTTGGTAGAGATCTTCATTTTGAAAACCTCTCTAGGGATATCTGACCTTCTCAGTTCAGGCTACAGAAAATCTTCATTCACTGTGTTCAGTTGTGACAAGGACAGAGATGGGGATATCTTAAGATGGTGGAGATTTCAGGTTTCCTTTTCTGCAAGCTTTTCCACTCTTTGAATGTGGTCAATAATTGGGTCATACTTTACAAGAAACTTTGCCCTTGCATACATAGCAAGGTCTACAACTACTTTGGTTTTGGTGTTAACTTGTCACTGTCTCTCAGAAGGGGTCGGTGGCTGCCAACCTGAAATGGGGCTAGAGCAGAAGATAAGAAGGATGCTGCAGGAAAACGGGTGGCAGTAATAAGGGTTATCAATTAGCTCTTCAAGGTGAACAGATAATGAGAAAAACATGCACCAGACTGGCAAGTAAATCCAATTAACTGACTACTCAACTGAGCAAGTGGGTCTTGCTGGTTCTTCTGAAACCCTGATGCACTTGTTTTTGCTTTAGTGTTCAACTGAGGTGCCTTTTGTGCTGTCAGTTACTCACTTAATAAAAAGCTCTCTGGTTTAAAGAGATTTTTTTTTTCTTTTTTTTGAGAAATTACTCTTTTGCTCTTGTTTGTAGGGGTGATAATATTTAAGACAGTATTTATTAGCTTATCTTGGCTGTTAAAATTTTATGACTGTTTTTTATCATCTGTGAAACAGGGGAGTAAAGGAGATGAACTAGAAAACAGATACTGGAAGACCTTGCGGATGCTGAAGATGTGATATATAGAACAATCTGTAAAACCATGCTTTAAATATGTCAGAGCAGTTCTCAGGAGACTGAATGAAGGGCAATGATCAGAGAACATGGACTGACATTTGGATGTGGAAAAGTCTCCTTAAATTTAAACTCCAACAGAGTTCCCTAACCTTTCTGATGAGAAACCTACTTTTTGCTGCTGAAAGTATTTCAGTTTGGGATCTGTATGTTGTCAACAGGTTTTTTTTTTAATTATACATTTTCATGGTTTACATCTTGAAGCAAAGCAAGGGATTTGCTCTGTTTATCCCATTTTCTCGCACCACCTCATGCTCTGTGTTTGTTCATGACAGTAGATGATGTAGCCGTGAGCGTGCCTTAGAAAATATGTTGCTCTGACTGGCACATCACAACTTTCATACCAAAGCTCTCTTTCAAAAGAAAGAAGCTACCTTAATGCAGGTTGATTTTAATACAAGTTAACTTGTCTTTCTCTACCGAGTATGTCAAAGACAGAAGTGCATATGAAGTTGATTAATATTTGATGGGAAGGTATTTAAAAAAAATGGGGGGGGGGGCAATGAAAAGGAATATGGGGCAGCACTGGTGAACAAAGAGGAAGGGGGGTTTTCAGATGTATTCTGGGAATAGATAAAATTATTCTAGAGGGCAATTAAGCTAAATAAATAATGAGAAGTAGAATAAAAAATGCTGGTAATTACTGAAACGTTGAGCTCCTTGAGATGCCATATTTTTTTTTATAGTTATGTAACCCAATGAAGCAAACATTGAAAAAAAAAAAAAAAAATCTTTGAAAGCACCTCAAAGCACTGCTGAATGGTCGTAAAGAATTAGCAAAGTTTAGGAAGAGAGGAAAGGAAATGATGCTCTTTGAATTGGTTTAAAAAAAATAAATTTTTAAAAGTCTTAAGTTGACTTTGTTTTTTTCTGTTGAAGCAGTGGAATGCTGTACACCTGCAGAAAACCTAAATATTTTTTCACAAGGGATCAGGTTGCTACAATGCTGGTCAGAGCCAGAGAATTTTCTATCACTTTTGCATAGCTGGATAGTGTTATAGTTAGATTAAGGACATGGTATTCTTCTTGTTTGATGCTTTTAGCTATTAAATTCATGGTTTTGAAGATATGTCTTGAGTAGCAATGTACTTTCTTGTTTTAAGATGAAACTGCAATTAATACAGACGTATGTGTTGTTGCAGCACAGTGGTAAGAATCTTAGTCTTGCAACAAGTTTTCTTCTACTATCAAAATTAATTAGGCACACAAGCAATTTTGTAGAACTTTTCTTCACATTTTTGGTTGAGGTTTTGCATGTCTTTCTCTTTTTTTTTTTTTTTTTTTTT
>Ga0065711_1027946_pt1 | contig 44757 bp, 19 predicted proteins | sample Hoacrofraction12_FD_59098 | JGI IMG/M metagenome (GOLD analysis project Ga0065711, IMG submission 59098) | Hoatzin crop microbial communities from Cojedes, Venezuela - Epithelial fraction 12 v2 (version 2) | ecosystem: Host-associated > Birds > Digestive system > Esophagus > Crop | place... | reverse complement strand
CCTTGTTGAACCTCATCAGGTTCCTCTCTGCCCAGCTTTCCAGCCTATCCAGGTCACGCTGAATGGTAGCACAGCCTTCTGGTGTATCTACCACACCTCCCAGTTTGGTGTCGTCAGCAAACTTGAGATCTTTTAACAATGAAAATAGTGTTGCTTATTTGACATAAAGAAAATAGTCATGAAAGCAAATTGGTTAGAGTATGTGAATCGTCCTAAATCAACAGGTCAATGGAATTACTTTTTTTTAATAACTTTTGTTTTCTAGATACTCCCCATGTTCTTGGGATTTCTTTAACTTAATATCATGGGTGCGGACTGAGCTTTCCAGCAGGAATGTGTCATGTTAAAAGGGGTAAGGGAGTCTGATAAGTGGCAAAAGGAAAGCCCTCCCATTGAGTCATGAGGTTCAGAGCAGACCCACTTGCGTTCTAAACTCTCTCTCAGAGAGGAGTCTAGGTGCGGCTGGATCCACTCTTAGTCCCAGACTTAGTCAACAGTTTCTGTCTAAAGAGTGAAGTGTGGAGCCACTTACCAGATTCAACTTGCCTGTCAGAGCCCTGCCAAGGACTTTCACTGAAACAGTTTTGCAAAGTTGAAACAATAGGTGATCTATTCAAGGGACCAACTATCACAGATTAGAGATTGCTGTTGATAAATGCACTGTCTACAAAAGTTGAGTTCAAGGTAATGGTTTAGCGCTTTAGTTAACAATATGTTCCTGGGGATATGTCTGACAAAGTCAGAAGTGAGACTCTTACCAAAAAGGTGTCCCTTCTTGGTGGGGGAAGAGAGGTTCAGACCCACTGATCCATCCATCAGGTAATGTTCTCACTTGGCTCCACCTCCCAAAGAGAGTTTTCAAGCACCAGTTTTTATACATTTGAAAATCTTTTGACCCAGTGGGACTAAGTCAATTATTATGTGGCATTTGGCTCTTGGCATGGAATGTCGTGTCATCACAAGCAGCACCCAGCAGGAGCGGGCATCTTGGTATGTGCTCAAGGAGGCCAAATGTTTAAGCAACCTCTGGCTGCACGGCCTCCATCAAGTCCCAGAGATTACTTGATTTACAGTGGGCTATCCCCCTTTTCTTCTGTCTGGTGAGATAAGCACAAGTCAATTGCTCCCTTTGTTAACTCCTTGGCTCTTGGCTCCTGAGTCCAAGCATGTCATTGAAAAGTCCAGCAAGGCCATGACCACAGAATGCTTGTCATGTCTCTGGATGACACTTTCTTCTTCACCTATGTTCTACTTTTAAAACAGAAAGTATGATGATTGGGAAGAAGTAAACAATTCCAGTAACTGTAGTCCCATGCAATCTCACGTCATTAAATCATTGCCAGTAACACCAGCAAAACAATATAATCAGCGCAATGACTGTACACAAGGCCACTTCAAAATGTGAAGGTTTGTATGTGTTTGGTGGTTGTGAAAAGGAACACATGAATCGTGCCTGAATCTCACATCTTCTGTTTCTCCACGGAAGGGTTACATGGCAGGAGTCGGAGCACAGGAGCCTTAACAGTGACATGACCCATTCCTGGGCACTGGTTATCTGCTGTTCCCATCTTGTGCATGAGATCACCTTCAAAGAGAATAGTGGGTCTTTCGTTTTCACCAGGCTCAGCTTCTGGGCCTCCTCAGCGTAATATGGATGTTTCCAGAGCTGCAGACCTTCTGCCATGGTGATCGGAGCCACATGCTTTAACGCAGCCATCTACAATCTCTCAGGAGTAATAGCAGTGTAACTCTGGAATATAAAGGACCCGTCATGTATTTCCTTCACCACCATAATAGTGTGCTTTGCTAGTGTAATATTAGTTGAGAATCAATCCTGTGTGCTTGATGCTTGGAGGGTTCCTGCAGCTGGATGCAGACTTCTGTACACGTTGGTTTACAGTTTCAGCATGATTCTGTTGGCAAGGGAGGGACAAAGCTTCAGCCCCTTGAAAAGTTCTGTCTTTTGCCTTCTTGCCTTGTGAGCAGGCGTATTCTGACTCTTCGGAGACAGAAGTGCCGCGCTTGCTACAGGAATCTTCCCGGTGGCTACTGGTTGGAGGCTGCTACTCCTTGTGGGTGGCACACAGCCCAGAAGCTGAACTGCAGGAGTTAATCCTAAACACACCTACAGCCTCTAAAGGCTTTGAAAACTAATCTGCTGCTTCCTCCTCAGAGAAAGGTGTAAGGGAAAGGTAGTAAATGACAAAAAGAAATAAAAAATGGGGACAACATAACCTTTTTTAAGATGCTGCTTTTCTCAACACATCTGTTTTGATACCTAGGTTCTGGAGCAGCACTCAGCATATCTCTTTGCTGCCCACTGCATCATTTTTTCACAATTAGAGTGTTCTTATTGGAGCATTGCTGACTTATCTTGCATTTTCCCCAATATTTCACTTCTATGAGGATAAATTTGAAATGTTAATTTGAACCTGAAAAGGTTAACAAGAGAGTGAATTTACTATTTATCAACAAGCAGAATTGAGGGAAGCAGTCCCATGGCCTTTCATTCATCTGCTTCAACTCTGTCAGCTGTGATTCAAGATGTCATAACTAGTAACAGAGTAAACATTTAATTCTGAATTTAAACAGTCAGAGAGCCAAAAATACAAAATAGTGTGTCATAATACAGTGAATCAGAAAAAATATATGTGGATATATCTGGAAAGTTAATGTTTTGAACCGTTCGACAAAATACTGAAGAAATACTTAAAGCCTAGTGATGAAGTTTGGCACTTCAGGGCTAAACTAGTTCAGTGTCCAGAAACTCTCCTTTCATGGTTTCAGATTCTTTCTTGTTTCATAATAATGTTTTCTAATGCCTGTTCAGTGGTCTGTATTGCTGTGAAAGATGCTAGAACAGTTCTACTGGTTCACTCACTTTTTAATTTATGCGCACTGTGTGGTATGTCCTACTACAGAAAGAGGGGCTGTGCTTCAAAGCAGGAGGGTGTTTGCTTTTTGGTGGCTGCCATGCTCCAGATTGAGTGGAGGCCTCCAGAGAGGAGGGGACACTGCTTCCCTCAGAGCTATGCAGCACATGGGGAGGCTCCCAGCATGCTGGGAAGGACAAGACCTACAGCACCAGGGAGGTGTTGGGAGGCTGGAGAAAATGGAGAGGGGGGGAGGGAGAAGGTGTCTTCCCGCAGCACAGGGCAGGCCCAGGTAAAGCTTTAGAGCTCACTGCAGAGAAGAGACATTCCTGGAACTGCAGAGGTGGTTGTGCATGGTGTGCTCAACCCACGAAGCTACTGGAGAGGAACTGGATTGCAAAACACAACAGGAAAGGTTGCCTCACCTCACAGAGAGTGTCAGAGAAGGAACTGGGTTCTGCGCCAAGCGACAAAGCAGAGTGGCACTTTTGCCGTCTAATGAAATCTGACTTATGAGTTCAGAGGAATTTGACTTTTAGGTAACTCCTTTATGGGAATGTTTCTGCCTCAATTTGATGCTCCATCATGGCTAATTTACTTTCTGCTCCTGGCATGCATAGTCATGAAACCGCATCCACATTATCAAAACTATGATAATAGGAACATTTACTTGTCAGCTGAACAAAGCCAAAGGATTCGATGGATGTGAAAACTGAGCATGTTGTAAATGTAAATAAGGCCACGGCTGGAGAGGTTTGAGGTACTACTGGCATTTTGTGTCTGGCCAGCTGTAACCATGAAGGGAATATTTGTGCAATACAAAATTAAATCTGAATGCCTTTGTTCTAAAAAATGAAATAGGCTCTTGTTATTTTCTTTGCCAGAAAATCATGACAGACACTTCTGCCTCGGAGCTGAGCTTCCCTGAATGGCAGGAAGGGAAGGCAGCCTAAAAGAGGTCAGAAAATATTAGCTATTTTGTACCAATGGAGAGGATTGAGGGAAGGCAGCAATGGTACACAGCAGCAAAAGACAAGGCTGTGAAAGAAAGGGCAGATTTGGGGCAGTACATACTCATGGATAGGAAGAGGCTTGTATACATGCTTATTCATACCTGCTGGCATGTCAAAAGGTGTGAGAGTAGTGGAGGGTTGACAGTGGCATAGTTATACCATATGTTTGGAGAACAGTGAGCTATTGCTCATTGCCATTGGGGATTGTTCCAATTAATCTTTCCTTTCAGGAGAGGACAACTCGAAAAAATACCCATATTTATGGAGTTCAGCACAAGAGACCCTTGAATGGAATGTTTCTAGAGACTGGCAGAAAGCAAATCACTGCAATAGCTCATCAAAACTGAAGAAACGTAATGAAAAAGCATACCTTTGCAAGAAATTTCCCTGGACAGTAGAGCAAAGGAGGTGTTTTGCTATATCTTCTGACAGCAAAAAGAGATGTTTATCATTCGTATTCAGATTCACAGCTTTATTGTCTCTGTCACAGAATTATTAGGGGGCAGTGAACCTAGGCACAAAATGAACTAAGAAGCTGTGTATGACAGTACCTGTATGAGAGTGCCTCCTCCTTTAAGAACATGAAATAAATTGTGATCTGACAAGACATTAGAAAATCATCTGCAGAATCTGCACTAAACACTAATAATTATATTCCTAACTAAAGGGACTCAAGGCTTAAATGTTTTATGCCACTATAATGTTTTCTCCCCTTTAACTAATTACTTCTCTACAAAGTCAAAAATATCCTTTTCTGTCTGTACTAATTCTAAGGACACCAACAAGACAACTGCATATTCCAAGTTCCTCTTCTATATGATGATAGCAAATGACTGAAACATGTTGGTTAAATATTTGGCATCAGAGGACCAGTTAGGGAAAAATGAGAACTTTTGACAGAGAAGGCTCATCCTGTCTGCAGGGATGATGAATTCTTTTGGTCAGAACTGTACAATTTTTCACATTTCTTTCTTCCTCCTGTTATTCGTAAGTAGAGCCACAGTGTCATAGAAAGGAGGTGTCTAGTCCTGTCCTGCATTTGAACAGAGACAAATTCAAAGCTGTATGAGGTTGCTTAAAGCCTTGTGCAGGTGACTTCTGAAACCTGCTAAGGATGGTGACTGCAAACTCTTTCCGGACAACCTGACATTTACAAAGATACAGAAATATTTCTTTATTTACATGAAGTGGAATGAATAATTGCACACTAATGCCACCCCCACTTTTTTCTTTTTCTGACTCTTATTATTTAGTTAACTAAGATTCTTATTATTTACTTAACCAAGTATATTACTATTCTGATATATGAAAAACTTAGCAGATTATAACTGAAGAAACTGTTGTTTCTCTTTTAAACACAAAGAGAGGAGTATCCGTGCCTTAGCTTTTACAAGTGTCCAGCTCTTCTTGGAAGAGAATTTTCCTCATGGCAGCGTAGGTCCCAGTGACAGATGAGCACTTTTTGAACAGTCCTGGATTTTCCAAGTTTTTTTAGCAAAATACACAGCTCTTTCTTGCTGATGTTCCTGATATACTGTCATTTATCCTTGCACATCCTCTTCATTTTCATTTTTTTCCAGGCAAGGGGCAAAGTCTCCAGTCAGTTCCTCCCACCTCAGCCTGAAAATAAAACCCTTGCCCACTTCTCTGGTAAGATTTGATATTATAGAAAACAACATTTTTTTTAACAATGTCTTTCTCTACTCCTGCACTTATTTTATAAGTATGATTTTTGTCAGTACCAAACACATGGAAGAGAGGATGCCATACACACTAGGTTGGTAGTTGCTTGCCCATGTATTTGTAGGGATTCAAATGCAGTGCTTGAACAGAGCTTTAATTTTTTTGGAGGATCAAGACAGGTTTTTCTCCTGTCAGAAAATCCTTTGCAGCTGGAGCTCTCAAGTAGCTGAAATTTTCCTTCCTGCCAGAAAGAGTGATGCCTGTGATGATAAACACTCCTTCAGAATCTGTCATCTAAGATCCTGATGGGAAGTTATCAGGTGTGTGCTGCCCTGGATGTGCCACGATTTGAGCAGGAAGGATTTGTATGGCATGTGGCTACTTTCACGTCTTAAAATATATCAGGCCTCAACTGGGCACACTCTGTCGAGTTACAGATAAACAACCTCATTTCAATGACAAACAGAGTTACCATGCAGTATTATGTACTTCTGTGAATTTTTTCAGGGAGGTCATTTGGAAAGTACTCCGTGCTCCTGACAGAGAAAGTGAATTGTAAATTGACACTAGATGTTACCAGACATAAGTGGGTACTATAGGGATCCTGAGACTGGAAGCCTGCAGGTCATTAGGCCGCAAATTCCAGTCACTTTGCATGACATCCATAATGTGCTAAACGTTGTGTTCTATCTGGGGTGCGTATTGTCTGTTGGGGGGTGTTAAAAGGGCCTCAGAGCTGGCAGTTGCATGCATCTTAGGTAACAGGGAAAATTAAGTCAATAAAGTCAACAATGTTTAATACCTATCCAAATCAGGCTATTAATGAAAAAGCTATGTGAAAAAACATGTTGTTGAAATTAATGTTTTTTACTGTGTTTAATCTGACTCCAAAAAGGATTGCTAAATCATAGAAGACTGTAGCTTTTTGTCTTCTATTACCTACATGCCATATCTGTTCACAAAGGTCACCATGTTCTCTTTTCTTGGAATTAAGAAAAAAATATTCTATTTATGGATGTTTCCACCCTTTTTAGTTAACATTTGCTACTGATGCATATTCTTTATCTTCAGACTTTTAATTGATCTTCATACTGTATCTCTGTCTCATCCATTTTTCACTCCATTCTCCATTCTTATGAGAGATATGTCTCCTTTCTCAGACCTTGTCAACATTTAGATTGTGAACATGCAGAGTCTGTTAGCACATCAGGTTAGAAAACTACATGAAATTTTCCTTTTTATTTTGACAGTACAATCAAGTTGCATAATTTTAGAAGAAGACATGAATACTGCCCCAACCACCTACATTTTGGCAGAAATCTTGATTTCAAAAAGGCATTCTGATTTGTGTCAAGATTGTTGTTTACTTTGCACCATATGGAGAAAATTTAAATAATTTTACTTTGTAATAATTTGATAGTTCTTGCATATTTTGCAATATTGATTCAGTGCTGAAGCAAGTGCCTATGTTACATTTTAAGGGGAAAAGGTACAAAATTATTTGAGTTCCGTTATCTGTTATTGACTTAGTCCCATTTTCCCTTTTTTTAAAATGCTGTTTAAAGCAATGTCCACTTTAAAATCAAAATGTTCTTTTCATGTTCTGTAACTTAGTAGAAAGACTGAAAAACCATTGATCAGACCTGTTGAGATTACATTTTCAATGACATATTTTACAAATATGCATGTTAACTATTATCCTCAGTTTTCAATTAGATTATGAGAAACAAATCAAAAGGAATTGACTGAAAAAGTTCTGCAGTACTGTATTTCACAGAATTTTAATGACGATTGTCATTTCCAATTCATGTCTTATTAGAATGATTTTAAATTCCTAATCCTTCAAAGAAAGAAAAAAAAAAGCATAAGCTATAAAAATTAACATGATAGAGTTCTTTTTTCCTTGAAAAAAATCCCAATTCACAATGAAATTAAGCAAAGACAGCTCTCAATAACAAAATGAATTTTTGGGGAAATGCTTCAAATCAACTTGATTGGATGGTGCATAACTGAAAACGTGGATATGTTTGCATGTCAAAGACAGCTCTCAATAACAAAATGAATTTTTGGGGAAATGCTTCAAATCAACTTGATTGGATGGTGCATAACTGAAAATGTGAATACATTTGCATGTATGAAGATTGTAGAGTTCTCAGGACAGATACTTGATATCAAACTCTGGTATTTGCTTTTTTCTTATTTTGATAATCTATGAAAACCTTCCTTCTGCAATATAATAATTTCAGACAAGTTTTCTGCAGAATCAGGACAAATGGTCAGTTATGAGATGCATGCATCTTGATTTTGTTCAGGCACCCTTTCATACTTTCATGCTGGGGGAGTCATGTTCTGGTCTGACACAATAATGTGCTAAAGTAGCCTTAGAGCTCTTCTGTTTTCCAGTGGCAATACTGGTTCACAGGGACTGTTCTGGCTGTCAGGACCACTGAAGCACCGTGCATGTCAGTCATGATTTATTCCCACTCCCCCTGCACCTTCTCTGAAGTGTTCATTGAGCAAAACAAGGTCAAAAGCTGACGGTACAGAGCCAACAGCATCTGGAGGTGTTGCTTCTGCTGAGGAGTCAGTTGTTGACTATTTGGGACAATTCTATTTTTTATGTGCAACTGAAGCAGAACAGAGACAGCGTGGCCAGTTGTTAATGTAACTATTTGATAGGTTCTTGCTTTGCATTATGCAATGCAACTACAAAGAAGACCTCGAGAAAATGTGTTTCATAAAATGGTTGTTACTAGTACAAGCTGAAGGATGGTAAAAATCACAAAGCTGTTGCTCCGGTAAGCGGGCAGCCAAATAAAAACCTTATTTTTCCTAGCTTTGTATGCTTTTCCACTCCCGCTTCCATCTCCCTACTTGTTTCTGCTGAGGTATCTAATGTGATGCTTTAAAGCATGATAGCTCCTCTCATGGGACTCCCTGCACAGAAACTTCCCAAATCTGATTTCTCAGCTCTTCTCATTGATGTCTAGAATGTTGTAGACCTAATAGTCTTAAGTCTACAAAAGAGTTCTGGAGTTTAGATGACACGTAACCATTATCGCAAGTGTTATTAATTTCCAACAGCTGAATCACATCGCCCTGCCCAGATAGTCATATAGGCTTCTTCCCTGAGTAGGAAGTCATCTTCATTCTCTTACTGGGAAGCGCTGAGCAATCTGGTGCAACTATAAAGCTAGTTTAGAGTAAATGTAGTCTAGGGGACCTCCAGACGTTGTTTTCCACCTGTATTTTTCTATAATTCGTACAGTAAATCTTTAACCTGGAAGACTGGCACGGAGTATATGTAATATTAACAACTTTATGCAAAACTGAAATGTGGAGGGGGAGGACTGTTAAGATGCTTTGACAACTGCATAGGAACTGTACCAATTGTGCAGTCCTCTCTTTTTCAGTGTGTTCAAATACAGTTCAAAGTGAATTTTCCTAATACTGTTGTGTTCCTAGTATAGACACAATGATACGCAGGCTCGTAGTTAGGAAGCTGCAAGAGACTAATGCAAATCTTTGCAGCTGTGGCATTCAGAAACATTTATTAGTTTATAATTACTGAAATAAGTAATATGTCTTTCGTCAAATTATTTTCAGCAACCATGAAAAACGCAAAACGAAAAGAAAGGAGTTTAAACTTTGAAGCCAGACAGCCCCTATGTACAGCAGTTGTTTAATGCAAGAAAACATATTGCTTCTCTAAAGCAGATGCTATTTAAAAAAAATTAAAAAGAGGATAAAAATATTCTCAGATGAGCAACAGGAGGGTTCTAGAATTGTGTGTATTTGAAGCAAATATCACCTTCGAAGACAGCAATATCCCCTTAGCATTGTGATCTTGTATAATCCATTACAAACGTGTGTAGAACATGCTTTTTTCTTTTACCTAAACATAGGAACAACTAAGTCAGGTTCAATCCTAGCTTAGTGGCACTAATAATTAATAGGCAATCTAGTTGCCACTTCAATGCCAATGGTATAACATGTATTGGGCAGTAGATGTTTATCATAACTTTATGGACACTATATGTTATCTTCCCTTTAAAGGGCAGTGGGAGGGCAGCAGGGAGAAGTGTGGCGTTACTCCTTGCCCTGTCACAACAGGCTTTGCTACAAAGATTGTCTCCATCTTTTGTATAAACCCCATTCAGGTACTGAAATGACACAATAAGATCTCCCCGCAACGTTCTCTTCTCCAGGCTGAACAGGCCAAACTGTCCTAGCCTGTCCTCACAAGAGAGCTGTTTCATCCCTCAGATCCTTTTTGTGGCCCTCCTCTGGACCTGCTCCAACAGTTCCATGTCCTACTTGTGCTGAGGGCTCCAGAGCTGGACACAGGGCTTTAGGTGAGGTCTCACCAGAGCAGAGTACAGGGGGGCAGAATCACTTTGCTTGACGTGCTGGTCATGCTTCTTTTGATGCAGGCCAGGATATGGTTGGCGTTCTGGGCTGTGAGCACACATTGTTGACTCATGTTCAGCTTTCACGCATCAGTACCTCCAAGTCCTTCTCAGCAAGGCTGCTCTCAATCCCTTCATTCCCCAGCCTGTATTGATACTGGGGTTGCCCTGACCCAGGTGCAGGATCTTGCACTTCGCCTTGTTAAATCTCATGAGGTTCATACAGGCCCACCTCTCCAGCTTGTCCAGGTCTCTTTGGATTACATCAATGCCAGACAGCTGTTACTTTTAGTTATATTGCTCTTGGAGTGGGAGCTAGAGCCCCAAGACCGTTGCCTAACACCAAGTCAGAGACCGTAAGTAGGAGATCCACTAAGCTAGTGTGTCAGGGGATCAGTCCTGTGCTCTGGGATAGGTATTGGCAATCTCCTCAAATTCCTTCTGTAGGTCTGACAACAAGATGGAAGCAAAATAATTTATAGGTTATGACAGAGGATAAATGAGATGCAGTGGCTGAACTGCTTAGTAGCAAAGGGGTTTGGGTGCTGTTAGACCCTGGGAAACTTCCCTGGTGACTATTTAGTTATCAGTGGACTTGAATTTGCAAGCAGCAAGAGCAGATAAAGGGAGTTCTTAAAAAGTTTAAGCATTATGGCAACTGTTGTGGAACGAACACAGTATTTATTGGAATGAAGATTTGTTCAATAAAGGTATAAGTGTTAATGCAATATGCTTAAATTTCTGCAAGATATTTAACGTAGCCTTGCCTGTTGCTCTCCTAGAACGATGCTGTAAGTAGTAAAAGTAGTCAAATAATGGTTTGCAAAATCAATTCTGAATGAGAAACAGTCACTTGAAAACTGCTTCCAGTGAAATCTTGCAGGGGTAGGCTTTCCAGTCTTTGTGGCGTCCTGACCTCTCCTTGCACAAACAGAAAATTCGATAATCCTCCTCCCAGGCACTTGAAATTCCATTTGTAAAAGCAATAAAGCTTGGGAACAGCCAGATCTCCTGTTGGAAACATGGTCTGGAATTTCACTGCTCTAATATTTGCTAAGGACCTTCTTTTTCACCCAGCTACACTTACATATAGGCTGCTTTAATCCATTTGCTTTTATGATAGTTCTATCCTTTTGATCTTCTCTCTTGCTGGTAGTAATGCTCCTCTCTATTTATAGATAGCCACTGTTCCAGCTAAGTCTTAATTTTGCAACATTAGGAAGAAATAAGCTCTTCCAGTCTCCTCCAAAGTATGAATAGAAAGACAATTTTTTATTGACTTGGTCATTAAGAATATGCCTGTCCTCTGGAAGTCAGGGACACTTCCCAGGTTCAAGTGTGTTATCTAGTAAGATTCTTGTTCTGTGTTGGGGTGAAATCTGGATGTAAACCACTGTTTTCCTCCATTTTCATGGGCAGAAGATCAAGGCAACACAAGTGAAATGAAGCAGCGATAGCCTCCAGCTGATTACTCTTGTAGCAAGATGTGGGGAGAAGACGCTGTGAGGTGCCCACCTCCACAACATAGACATAGTTTTATAGTTCTTTGTACCTGATCTGTTTTGCACTCATATTTTTCAGCACTGATAGTCAGGAGTTTACCTTGTATTCCTGAAAGGGTCCCACCACTACATGTTATAATGATACTAATATTTCCCTTTCTTTCTTTGAAATACTTTCCTCATGCATACCAGAATTGCATTTGTCTTCCTTGATGCTTAATCTTGATAGCTTGTAGTGAACCTGTATCTAATTAGTTGAGATTACAGGTCCTGTAGCTTATCAGTTTCTGCTGACATCTACAGTGTTTTTCAAGTGCATCACCTTGCACATAGCCATACCAATTTTTTTTTTATTTTCATTATTTCAGTCCTTGCAGTCATTCAGTTATTGCAATCCACTTTTATGGTAATACATCCCAGCCTAAAATATCCAGTATGCTGTATTGGCAAGAGCCTTTTTTGTGCCAATATCATTAATGAAAATATTGGACAAGATCAATTTCAGGGGCAGTACTTAAGAAATGCCACCAATCACCTTCTGCAGGCATGATATTTATCCTTTCAGCAGTACCTGCTGTATTCTCCCCTTTGGTGAGCACCTTACCTGTCCTGAAGCTCCTGTACTAACTGACTAGATCTGATTCAGATCATTTTGAAACAGAGTCCCTCAAGTGAGACACACATCCCTCTTGTATTCAGTCCTTCTGAAAAAAGAAGGGAGAAAAGCATGCCAATGAACATGAAAGGTAGACAGACATCTGCTAGCCATTAAGTTGAAATCAGTTGTATAAATGAATAATCTTTGAAATCCTGTTAACTTTTGTCTAAATTGCTTCTATTTTTTTCTGAGAGTGTATTAATGCCATAGCTTAAATTCTACGTGGTATTTTAAGATAGTCCTTTTTTAATTTTAACTGTGATATCTTTTAATATAATTTCATATTCAGAATATAATGAGTACTTTTCTCTACATCATCGTTCATATAACAGATTATTTATGTCACATCTAAACTGTCATCCACTTTTGTAAAATTCTCTATCCAGAGGCTCTCAGATAATTCTAGGAGTCCTTCACAAATAAAGGGCATACAGAAGAGACAGATGCTAACAGTAACTATTGTTAATGTGTTGCAAAAAATAAAATGTAATTATTTTTTTCATTGGCCAGAATTATGGTTTTCTTAACATGCATATAGTTGGTGGCGCTTATAAAACAGGAGCTACTTCTGTCAACTTAAAATTTATAGAAGAGAAATATTTTGGGATACTCACACCTTATTTTTTTCTTTGAGAGGTGTAAACTGATGAAAGGAGATATTCCAAAACAGAGTTCATAATAAACCTGTGGAAACTGCTGCCAAAAAAACATATATCCCATTCTGAGATGAAGAGCTTGGTTGAAATCCAAGCCTGGGACATATCTTTGAATTCATCTCATCCCCCCTCTGATTGTTACTTCATGAAGTCAAAGTATCTTTCTCCACTAATGTTTGACAAGCACTCTCATCTACTCAACCAAATTGAAATAATCCCCTGAGGGTTTTGCTGACTGCCCTCTCTATCTGCCAGCTATCTCTGACTGACTCTTTAGACAGCTTTAAATTGTGAAATTACCTCTTAAACAATGAATGAAGCGGGGATTTGGATGCTCACCTATCTCACACCCCTTTCTCTAGTGAGTAATCTATTTCCAATACAATTAATATCACCTGCAGAAGATAGAAGTATCTCAAAATTGTGTCAGGATTTGTAAAAATGTTTGATAAAAGCAAGTGCACAGACAAATGAGGATATATTCCTTAACATGTCATGAGGCAGCACATCTCACCACCATCTCAGAACTGTAATATATCCAATAATCTTAACCTTAGGGAACAGAGGGGAGATCAGAAAAGATTTGCACTTTATGAAAATGGATCTGGAAATGCTTTCTAACTGGTTTCAGTAGGTACAGTATTTCAGTATACAGAGTAGGCACTAAACAACTGAATGTCCTGTTGAAGTTATTTTACCTGCCTTCAGCATTGGTTGGGTTAAAAAGAATTGTATTTGTGGCTGACAGATGATCAAACCCAAAGTTATCAGAGAGACGTCCCAGAGTTCTGTCTACTGAAGTAAAATGTTTGTTTGGTAGTGTCAACTGAATACATTCTCATTTAAATGGATTGAAATGCATTTAACTTCTGTAAGTACTGGCCTTATTTGTTCTAGCAGCATGGCTAAAGCCAATTTGAGATAATGTTCCTTCCAAAATCTAGCCATTACATCTAGCATGTTAATCTATTGTTATTGATTTTGGTTCTGTGCCATGCTGGTGAACATATTTGTCCCCGTTTCAGAAAGTTTGAGACAACTCTTTGGTATAATTAAAGAATTTCTCTGAATCAAGATTTTTAACAGGGCATTTATCAATATAATTTTTCTTTCCTTAGCTTGTGCTTGCTATACTTGAAGCTCAGTTAAATATATAAGCAAACATATACTTTTTTATCTCAGATTCATACAGATGAAGGAGACAGGCAACTGTTCCTTAACAAAGAAGGGAAGAAAAGGAGATATTTTATTTTCTTGTAACTGCATGTCAATACAAAGTAAAACATAAATTCAACAAGTAGTGAAGTGTACCCACTTCATCTTTCTTGTACTCTCTCTGCAATGCCCATTGCTTTGGTCTTCTCCTTCTTTTTCCTCTTGATCTCAGCTGCATTGTATTGGCCATTAAGGCAGACACCAATAAAAGAGAAAAAAAACTTTTTTGTTCTGAGTGCTTACAAATATTAAGAATTGCTTAATAAGCCTACAGAGCCTTCATTACACCCCTATCAAACAACGCTGCAGAGGTTGGGGGAGAAAAAAAGGAAAATGTATAGTGCTTTTCCTACTGTTTTTCAGAAGCCATATTAGCAAGTCTTTCACGTGTTTCTGAATATGGAAGCAGTCTGGTAGTATAGTTGAGCACTGAGGAGAAAAGTTGCTACTCAAAAACCAAAATAGAATTCTTGATATTGCATGATATTCCCAGTGAAGCTGGCAGTTTCTTCTGTTTCACGAGGCCAGATGGAATGGCTACATTTTTGCAGGAATTAGAAAAGTCAGATCACATTGATTTTTTTACTATTCTGGTCAAAAAATATGTTGAGAAAAACAGTTGCGTTCTCTGCTTATTACAAATTACATTAATTCATTACCACACTCAGCTGCAGGAAATATCCAGCCCCTAAGCTCTTCAATGCAGGTGGCTCCATCCTGGTCATCAGTATTCAACACCGGCTTGAGATCCTTCATCCACTCCAGCTGCCCTGCGTGTACTTCCTCTCCAGGCAATCTGAAGAAGGAAGGACTACAGGCATGTCATTACTATAATCCCTTATCAGTATATTCCAGAGATGGGGAAAAAACATCTGTAAGTGCAGGGCAAGAAACTTCAGAGGTTGTGGCCAGAACTGAGTGATAAATCTCACATGGTAGATTCTTACTGGCTGGAGAACTGATTTGCATGCTTGGGGTGCTGAGTACTGCAAGACATCCTGCCAGATGAAGAACCTGCTCTGGTCCGAGTCATGGGAGAGAACAGCATCTTGTCCAAGGCTTCATATCAATAATTTAGAGCAAGAAAAACATATCTGCATTCCAGAAAGATGCATGAAGAGGAATAAGAGGTGGCCAAGTGTGCGGATGAAGTGTGAGAAACGGAGATCTATATGCATCTGTCTATGGGATGGGCCAAGAGTGGAGTTCTGACTTTTTCTACAGGACTATAAGAATTAAATTGAATGCTGTTACCTAAATCAGGCATAGATTTTACCTTTTCTCATTTTTGTATTTCTGTAGAAATGCTTTAATCTCTTCTAGTGTGCAACTAGGATGCCAGCTATTTCCCAAAAAGCCCATCCTTCTGTGGGCTGACTGACCAGATGCTCAATAAGGTCCTCTGCCCTAGAAAATGGTCTGCCTCTTCCCTGTCTGTATCTTGGTTGGATTTACAAATGGCCGGCAGAGTGCTAGTGCATAACTACATGGCCAGCTCTTGGAAGTGATCTAGGTAATTTTTGAGGTGTCCACCGACTTTGACTGGCAACATTTCTGCTCTTTTTCCTGCCGATACCATCTTCAGTCCTGCCCTGTGCCTGTTCCTGCCCTGGGTGCAGTTGTATACCCTTTCGGTGATATGCTGATATTGAATAACACAATGTTTAGCTGAGCATGATTTTCTTGTTTAGTAATGGAGTGTTGGTAGTGGTGCTGACCTGTCTCCTGTAAGGCCAGCTGTGAAATGGAGATCTTCCAGGTATTATGGGATCAGTTGGGCCTTCAGTGGGAAGACAGGAGTCTTTTCAGCAGTTCTGGATAAGGGAAATTCCTTAATGTCTGCACTGGACTCATATGCTGTTTGCTCATTGTACTTACCATCTTCCAAAGTAGGGAGTGGGAATGCCTGCAGTATCTTTTAGAAACTCCAAAATACCAAGAGAGAGTGGGTGAATAGAGTCTCATGGTGTCATGATTCATGCATGACATCCAACTGTAGCATAGATACCTAACTATTCAAAAGAGATCGAAGGGTCTTTTTCACTTGGAATGAAGCCCTGTATGTTTAGGCTAGAGTTTGCTGGATATTTGGGGCAATCTGCTACCTCTGTCAGGGCAGCTTACCTGCCTTTGGCTACAGGAATCCCTTTGCTCTTTGAGTAACTCTATAGGGAATATAGGTGATAAGAATGAAATCGAAAGAGCAAGAGGGCTGTATTTTGGGAGATAGGTGGATCACTATGAATGTGAAGACTTCCGTAAAATCAGTTCATATATTGTTATTAAAATTAATATTGTGCTTTAAGTAGCAGAAAAGAGACATTTTTATGCAGAAATACTGAATATATTGAGTATATTTATTACCTTCTGTGCTTCTCTGGTATTTGTACTAGACTTCCATCTATTGTCATCTGAATACCTTTTAAGGAATAAGAATTCAGCAGCAGCTGCAAAACTAATAAGCGGATAAATTGACACCAGAAAAAAATCCTGTATGCTTCCACTAATAAAGTTTCACTTTCATCCTATTTTAGATGTTCAGAAATTCAAAGTGTGAATATACTGGCATCTGCAGTGCTTCTGTAAGAATTCTAGTCCCACCTCTAGTGTTTTAAGGGAGCTATTAGTTTTTCGGCATTTGAACACACCTTCAATGTCTAAAATCCAAGAACAGGTATGTTCCAAGAGACCCAGATATGCTCCTATCAAGGCAAAACAATGATTACAGTGAAAGTTCTACACAGTGGAAATATCAGCTGTCAAAGTCGGGGATAATTTAATAGATAAACAATGCTCCAGCAATGGCTACTTTCTGACTTAAAACTTTCCTTTGCTTCTATAGCTGTGTCTATTATATGAAAACTCTGTTTCTGTGCCTGTCATGCCCAATTTACTTTCAGTCCACACCTCTTTGAACGTTTTTGCTAAACTTTTTAATTCCAAGAGTAAGTTTCATTCTGAAGACTTTCACTGAGATCGATAGGAAATTCCAGGTGAGCTGCATTGCTAGGTTACGATAGTTCTGGCATTCGAGTTCCAACCCTAGTCCATTCTTAATGGTGACATAGTCGTATGAATGCTGCCACCAGGATCTAGCTGATAGGTAAAATTGTATTCATCAAGAAAAAGACCTTTCCAGTGAAAAATACTAATTCATCAGTTCCAAAAAAATTGCCATGAAGATGCTGCAAGTTTGAAAAATTCATTAAACTATGAGAAGGTTTTCTTGGATTTCCCAAATGGTGTGATTTCCCAGCTGACTTTTAAGGAAACAGGGCTCTATGATTCTAAAGGAAGATGTACGTATCAAGTTTTGATTTTGGCAATCCTGAAAGTGTGGGAGGCCTGCTTCTAGCCAAGTTTCCTGCATTTTGCATTTCCAGGTCTTTACTGGTTTGACTAGATGCCTGGGAATCTCCTTTCAAGCTGAGGATATGTTCTAGTTTCCCCAAGATGCTGTTAGAGACTGGGACACTCTACGGACTCCCAAGACCTCCCTTCTTCAGATCCAAGAAGCTAGTTGTCTTAAGTGATAAGCCTCTGCTGACAAATAATTTAGGTTCACAACTGTCTCTGGGGGGCTCTGCTCCTCTCTTTGTTCACTTACTTTAATTCAGCCTCAGGATGTCTTTTGGAGTGAATCAATTTCTTGCATCCAGAACAAAACCCAGCTATGGTTCTGGGACACCTCCCAGCCTGCAGTAAGGATAAGCAGTTTTGGCTCTTGCTGCCACGTGCAATAGCTCAGCCTAATGTGCCATAAGCAATACATCAGCCATGTTTCAGAACAGTTTGTGTCTCAGTGTACCGTATTGCAGGATACGTCCTCAGTTTCACGTTAAAGAATAACAGTTCTGGTGGGCCACAGCACAGCCTTTACATCGTTACTAATAATAATGTCACAATGCCACGGACAACAGATAGCCCAGAAAAGACATGTGCCACATAAGATAGTGAGCCTCCTCTAGAAGGTAAGACTAGTGAGCCCACTCAGCCAAGGGCAATAGTGTCCCACTGAATTAGATGCACTTAGCACTCGAAATGAAGGCCTGTATCCTGAAGCTCTAGAGTAACCCCATCACCAGGATCTCTCCAAACTGTGGATTTCTTGATGCACATCCTTCTGAAATGGCCGGGACTCCAAGATTCTGAGCTGTTTGCCCTGGAAAATATTATCAGTGACATCTAAAAGCCCTACAAGAACTCTGGTGGAATCAATCCACATACTAATGAGCTCACAAACTATGGATCCTGTAAGCGAGAAAACATATGGGCTTTTACACATGTGCCAACAGTTTTTTAACAGAAATAGTATTTCAGACAAGTAGCTACTGAGGTTCTCAATGTTTGATGTTACTGTAGGAACTATAAAGCTATTCTTGAATCTGGGTTCAGAAAACATTTCTTACTGACAAAAAATAAAATCTAAAATGTTCCATAATATTTTTATGTGTCAGGAAGCTTTCATTATATAAGAGTTACAGTTGTCACTGTCATAGATAAGTTAGAAACTGCTTCAGGGTTGGGGGAGGTAGGAGGTGAGCCGTTGTTACACAGATGACTCTAAGATACATGTGCAATAACCATCTTTTAATGAACAACCTACCTTGCCGATTAATAAACAAGCTAGTATGATGCTGTTGCTAACATACCTTTGCCTTGAAAATATCCTTGGTATCAAAGGCCACACTATGATGCTCAAAAGCATATGTCAGTAGTGAAAAGTTTAAAAGAGTCAATCAGTAAATCATATCTGGTGAAGTGTATTCATTGGAACACCCTTGAAATGCTTTTTTTCCTAATCACGTTTCCTCCTTGTTTATTCCATTTCATCATGTAGAATTTGTCTGGGCATTGCTGAGCCAATCCTTTGGTCCAGATCATGACAGATGGGGTTTTTTTATATGATGGATTCTATGATATTAAGAAAAAAATTTCTGAATAGTTTCCAAAATTTCTATCAGCATTTATCAACTTGGCCTAATAATAGTTCTTTGAGACACAGTTGCAAAGGTTACTGTTCATTTTACTGAGATGGGAACTATATTAAGTTTTTATATATATGTATATATATGTGTGTGTGTGTATATATATATATATGCACTATGTAAAGCTAGGATGTTCAAGGTTTAATGACAAAGGCCAGATATTTAAAAAACAAGTGATCTTATTTTTCAAGGTACTAAACACTTGCTGTTTCCCTGGAATTCACTAATACCTACTGCAATCAAAAAGAGATCTCATGGTGTAACTTTGGTCATCCATCCTTAATATCTTTGAACAATTCTGTTTGCACAAGTCTTAGTGGAGTCCATGAGAGCACTAGGAATAAAGCAGATGATTTTCACAGCTAATGAAGCTCCTAAATCCAGTTGCAGATACCTAATTTAGCAGTCACTGTGACAGCTGTTAGAGGTTCAGCATTTTTGAAAATCAAGTCCGGTAAGTGTCTAATTCTTGCACGCAGCAGTGATTTTCCTGTCAGGATTGTTTCGCTGGCCTAAGTGAAGTTACATTACCAGGAAATGTGTTTGCTGTGAACTGAACTCTCCTAGTTGAAAGTGCTGTTCAACACAGTTGTCACGTCACTAGGACTCAACCTGTATTTCCCAAAAGAAAAACTTCAGTGTTGATGGGAATATCTAGCCAAAGCAGCACTTCCCATTGGTAGCATGATTTCTACACAGAAATTGCAATGCAGTGTAAGCAAATTATTCATCATATAAGGGTGACTGCTTCATTGCAATATTTTTTATTCATAGAACTTTGAGTTACACGTCAGTATGTCAAAACAAACCCTGGGTAGCTTTTACCTACCACCACTGACAACGCAAACATTTCCTCCTCTTTCTTTGATTCCTCTTTTTCTCTGTTTCCTGAAGTCATATCTAGCCAAATCAAGAATAGGAAATAGTCACTGATGTAACAGTGACATAAAATTTATGTTAGTTTATCATACAGAATCTCCTGATCCCCAGATAGAGGCTTACAGACATGGAAGGAAAGACAATCTTTCTTCCTAGAAAGTTCAGTCTCAGATTTATTTGGTCTTAAGTTTGTGGCTACTCCAATATTTTAAAAATAAGACTAAAAAAAAATTAATTTGTCTTGGAAGGTTTCCATAAGCTCTTGAGATAGCTGTATCCAGTCACTCTGGCAAATTGTTTTGCAGGAAGAACACTCAAAAAAATACCAGGAAAATAATTTTGAAATCTCAGGAAAAAAATCAGACACATTATCTCCATCTTGTTAGCAGACCGATACACCCAAATAAACACTCCAAATCCCCGAATACTACTTCAAGACTGCTACTATTAGTTGTATCAGAAACTAGTAATTGGAGTCAGTGTGATGGGCTGACCTTGTCTGGTAGGGGCACGTGGCGAGGTGACCACCGCAGCCATTCTCTCACTCCCCTCGTCATCTGGACGAGGGAGAGAAAATATGACAAAAGGGTCATGAGTCGAGATAAGGAAAGGGAGAGATCACTCAGCAATTACTGTCACAGGCAAAAAAAATCACCTTTGGTAAATTAATTTAGTTTATTGTCAGTCAAAGCAGAGTAGGATAATGAGAAATAAAACCAAATCCTAAATCATTTTCCCCTCACCTTTAACTTCTTCCCAGGCTCAATTTCACTCCCAGTTTCTCTACCTCCTGCCCCTGAGTGGCACAGGTGGATGAGGAATGGGGGTTGTTGTCGGTTCATCACACATTCTCTCTGCTGCTCCTTCCTCCTCACGCTCTTCCCCTGCTCCAGTGTGGGGTCACTCTCACAGGAGACAGTCTTCCATGAACTTCTCCAATGTGAGTCCTTCCCATGGGTTGCAGTCCTTCAGGAAAGGACTGCTCCAGCCTGGGTGTCCCACAGGGCCACAGGTCCTGCCAGAAGACCTGTTCCAGCATGGGCTCCTCTCTCTCCACAGGGCCACAGGTCCTAACAGGAGCTTGCTCCAGCATGGGCTCTCCATGGGGCCACAACCTCCTTCAGGGCACATCCATTTCCTCTGGCACTGGGTCTTCCACAGGCAGCAGGTAGATATCTGATCCACTGTGGACTTCCATGTGGGCTGCAGGGGGACATCCTGCCTCACCATGGTCTTCCTGACAGGCTGCAGGGGAATCTCTGCTTCGGCACCTGGAGCACCTCCTGCCCCTCCTTCTTCACTGACCTCGGTGTCTGCAGAGTTGTTCCTCTGACACAGTCTCACTCATCTCTGCCTTGCTGCAATTGCCATTGTGCAGTTTTTTGTTCCCTTCTTAAATATGTTATCACAGAAGCTCTACCACCGTCACTGGTTGGCTCAGTTTTGGTCAGCTTTGGGTCTGTCTTGGAGCCAGCTGGCAATGGCTCTGTCGGACATGGGCGGAAGCTTCTGGCGTCTTCTCACAGAATCATAGAATCATTTAGGTTGGAACCTAACACTGCCAAGTCCACCACTAAACCATGTCCCTAAGTGCTATGCCTACATATCTTTTAAATACCTTCAAGGATGGTGACTCTACTTCACTAGGCAGCCTGTTCCAGTACTTGACAACCCTTTCAGTGAAGAAATATTTCCTAATACCCAAGCTAAATCTCTTCTGGCACAACTTGAGGCCATTTGCTCTTGTCCTATCACTTGCTGCTTCGGAAAAGAACACTCACCTCATTACAATCTCCTTTCAGGTAGTTGTAAAGACTGATAAGGTCTTTCTTTTCTCCAGACTAAAACTCCCCTGTAGCCCCCTCCACTATGAAAACCTTATACAGTAAAATAGAAACCAATTACAGTCAGGAAAGAGTCAATTGTACTGTACACATTAATTGGGCACAAACACATACTTAGTACTGCTGAAAATCATCTTTGACATACTATTTTTATTTTACTAGTTCTAGCTGAACATTTAAAATGAAATTACAAAAATACTTGCATGCTCTAAAGCTATATCAAACCTTGTTGATACATGTTAGGAATCATAGCTTCATTTATCTTTTCAGAAATGCCAATCTGTTGACTCAAGTGTGATATAGCATATGCTGCACTTCCAGAGGGATGAATTCCATCGTCTTGGGATTTTTGCATTTCTAGCTCAGAATGTTCTGTATATCTTTACTAGATGCAAGGCACTGATGGATAGATTGTTAAAAATCATCCAGGTTTTTTGTGATAGTTCCTCTGTATTTATTCTGTATATATCTACTTAATAAGAAGTAAGCTTTGTTTGTGATACATTTCTGTATAATATTAGTAACGTGATTCAGCACCCCAAAATTATTTGTCATATAACTTACAATTAAAAAATTACAAATTAAAAATGAGACCACAGCTTTTGAAAAATATCTTTCACTGTCAAAATCTTTTTATTTGAAAGCCTCTAAAGTGTATAAAACTGTATTTACTTCTACTGAATTAAGATAATTCTCTGATGCATTGTAATTCTGCTTGGGAGCAAGATACATGGCAAACTACTGCAAACTACAGCTCCTGTATTTGTGATATTTTACCACTTTAGAGACAGTGGCCAGGAAAGCATTACTGGAATGAAAAGTGCAGGAGTACTCTTTTTCATCTACGAAAGATCAAAGGAAGAAACATAAATGAACACTAATTCTGAAAATGCAGCATGATGCTTTTCTTTCAACTATAATCATCCATCGACCACCATAGAAATGTTCTAGATAGATATATACATTCATTTACAGTTTCAGATCCTCAGTATTTTGTCCAGTCAAATCTGATAGAAAACTTCAGGATACATAGACACGCTTACTGCATGAGGTTGCTGGACATGCAGCAATCAAAGATCATTTTTATGTCTATGCAGAAAGAGAAGAAAAACGGGTTTAGTTGGTAACATTTCTTGAAACTGTGTGCTGAAAAAATGCTTAGGAGTTCCACAGCCCATACAGTGTAAAGGGGAGCAAGGGTGCAGGTGGGAAAGAAACACCATCAAGGATCTTTCATTCTTCCCCCCAAATCCATGCTGTCTTTGTGAAGGAGACACTAGTAATTTCTTTAATAGCCTTCAATAATGGAATAGGTAGTCTTTACTCATTAAGATACGGTCTAGTTCTGTTTACTTTAAGTTGCCCTATTAATTAGTAAGTAGTTTTATTACTGTTATATTGCTTATTTTTATGGGAAAATGAAAAAATAGAAAGCGTGAATTCGATGTCTTCCATTAACAGTTGTGGAAATTTCCTGTGTGTCTATCACAGAGATCAGGTGGAAATAAACAGTACAGTACATATACATATTTGTAGCACTAAAATATGTGGTTTTCCTTCAAAAATCTCTGAATCGACTAGGTTTTGTCCTTGTGTTTTTGCTAGCAAAATCAGCGGATTTTTTTCATGCCACTTCTTATTTAAAATCTAAGTAATCCACCATGTTTTATCCAGCCTTGCATAACCAGAGATGTCCTTATGAGTGATTTTAGAATGGGAGGAAAAATACAGAGAATGGTTGGACTAGATGCATTTTATATTTCAGTATTTTATGAAGGAGATTTTAAGTGACCATTCTATTCAGAGATATATCAGGCCTATCCATATGAATTATTGTTCAGGTTTTGACATTGTGCCAGTATTCATATTGTCCCTGACCAAATTTTTTTCATGACAGGAAAAGAATATTTAGACAATACCCTTGGAGTGATCTTGTAAATCTTTCCTCTTACCCTGTTTAAGTAGTTGTTGTTTTTCTTGGCCTGTGCATTGCTGTGAAATAATGTGTCATTTCCTGAAGAGCGTGGGATATAAAGTGACAGAACAGAGTTAGACAAGTCAGGTAGCAGCAAAAAACCTGAATTTTTCCGTATCTCTCTTAGATGTGCCTAGAGTTAGGAGAAAAATTTATTTAAAAAATGATTAATCAAATTCCTGCAACTTTATTCTGTGTGGGTACTAGGTTTATCTGCAATGTTTCTCTGTAACAATAGTGCGATTCGATGCTTATGAGCATAGAACCATAAAATCATAGAGTAGTTTGGGTTGGAAGGGACCTTTAAAGGTCACCTAGTGCAACTCCCCTGCCATGATCAGGGACATCTTCAACTAGGTCAGGTGGCTCAGGGCCCTTACGATTATCAAGGTTTCATTGATTTGGACTATCATGACTTTTAAGTAACCCTTTTTTTGCTGTAGTATCTTGTCTTCTAGCATTTTTCTGGCCTTTTAAAATGTTACTAAAATGCAAGAGAGGCAACTCGTGAGAACCAACCCGGCCTCACCTCAGACAAGGTGTGGTCTGCAGGTCCAGGCAGGAGTCAGGGCTCACTTCAGCAATTTCCCTGCAGCTCTCACACCCCGGGCTGCCCTGAGGGACATCCCCACCTCTCGCTCTCAGACCACTTGACCTGCTTGCCAGCTGGTCTGGTTTGGCCTTCACCAGCCATCCCTCTCTCACGCACGCACCAGCACTTCTTGTGATGGGCCTGGGTGTACCCAAGGCAGGGCATTACTTGGGTTCCTCCACTGTTGTCTCTCTGTGCTCCTTTGTGGGAGTGCAGACAAGTTTTTATCACATAACCTAACAATCTAAGTTTGCTTCATTGTAAATTGGTCTTCTCTCGCTCCAGAATAAAAGAAAAAGAGTAGCCTTAACTTATACCTAAAAGAAAGTACCCAGGTCATATTGTATTCAGTCCTTTGCAAAATGAGGTGACATATTACATTTCAAAACAACAGGCATCATCAAGTTGCTATGCTGAATTTTATAATAATACTCTTAATATTTTAAAAATGGAGCAAAAGGACAAAAAACATTAAAGCTTGTGAAAGTCTTTAAAGTTCATTTACAACAACAAATGCACCCCCACTCACACACATGTATCACCTTTTCTTCTTAACTTTACCAGCCCATCTTGTCATCTTCTACTAGACTGAGCTTCACAATTTTTTTTAAAAAACACATTTTTCTTACAGTGCTCTCTTTTTATTTCCATTATGTTTCTAACCTATTTGCTATTTCTAAATTAATTCTGTAGTGACTGCAAAAAATCTCAGGCCCATACATAGACACCTGAGCTCCTGGAGGACAGGAGGCTGAGGTGGGGCATGGGAGATGAGAAGGGAATGTGAAAAAGAATGAGTAAGTCTGGCTCACTCAGACTAAAATCAGATCTTATTGGACTGGGATATGAGCCTAAACAAGCAAAAAATTAAAACTTGTTTTAAGAGTGATGTTAATATATTCATTCCCACTTCTTTGTATGTTTAGTTTCCATTTGTTTTTTCTTCTGCCTTTTTTTTTCACAAATTTGAGTTTCATTGCAGTTCGAGCTGCAGCAAATGAAAGGCTCCACAACTTTACTGCTCACTAACTTCTTGGAAATAGAAGACGGCTGCAGATCATATCAATTGCAATAATTAAAATCCAGTTATTTTGTGTATTGTAGTCTAGTGACTGTGGTTCAATCATACCATAATAACTAATTTCATTAATAAAATGTCAGAAGTTAATCATGTTTTGAGTCAACAAAGTACTGTAATTAGCACCTAGTGAAATTACTGCACAACTGCACCATGCTGCTCCAATCAGACCCCCAAAGGGGTGTAAGTAATGTACTTTGTGTACAAGAGGTGTCATTGATGTACTGTTAAGAACCATAAGCAAAGCTTTGTTTCTCATTTCTTCAAGACTTGACGTCATGACACCTCAAAGTGCAAAGGCACTTCCACTGAAAACCTTAAAAGGCTCAGAGAAGATTTGGAGATTTGTGCCTTATGAAGAAAACCTGGAAGAGAGAGTCAACATGCCAAATTTATGTTTGTTAAAATAACAGGTATTGAGACTGTTTGATTGGTACAGTAGAGGAATAGTATTTTAACTCTGAGTAGCAGCTGAATCAAGCAAAAATGTAGCTGAAAAGTTTTTATGTGTAGGTACAAGTGGAAAATAACCTTTTTCTGCTTTACTTCAGCTCAGTTTCTGTTTAAATCTCATTGCTGTCTATGAAAATGACCCAAGTAAATGTTGTCTTAGTGGACTAGAATAACCTACATCACTTTTCTGAAAAAATACAGAGGTAATCTCATCATCTGAAATATTAGTCTTACTCCAAATGTTACTTAGTATCTCTGTTAGTTCAACTTATAGTATCTGGACAGAAATCTGAACAGTGAATCTTCTGCAATTATCTTGGTTTAGACCTAAATTTGAAAAGATTTTAATACTCGTTCTGCCTGTTACAAGGTAATCGGAAGGCCCTTGGAGGGATTTCTGTACTAATGAGTTTTAGGTTAATTTTTTTGTGTGTGTGTGACATAATTGCATTTTTTTCCACTCTTTCTAGCTTTCCATACTTTTCATTCATTTTAAAGTTTCTCCAGGAGCTTTATCACCATTTAAATGATAGGAGCAATCATCTTAGTATCCAATTCTAGATCCAGTTCACCTAATCTCTCTCAAATCTGAAATCCAAAGAGATTTTTTCTGACAGAATTGGAATATGTTGGCAGGCCCGCCAAAGCATGCAGAGCATCCAGGAGTAATACAAAACTTGCAGAAAGATGATCTGTAGATATTCTGTTTTGTTGTTCCAGCTGACACATATTAAGAAGGTGTAACATAATATAGTTAATATTTTCCCTCTTAGAACTTGAAATACATTTATTCCTTATACTGGCAGTGAAAGCATACCCATATGTTACTGGATGTGTTCTTGATGAAGTTTTAAACATTCAGGAAAACTCCAGTTCCAACCTACAATGAGGTGTTTTGGCACAGGAAAAATAAAAATGGATTTGGTCAAGGCACTGAGAAATCACAGCTGGCTTTCTTATTCAATTTGTTACAAACCGAAACATACTTCCACCCTGGCAACAATATTGTCCTAGATATTATAGAGAGAAGAAAGACCCTTTTTTTATTTTTTTTTAGTTTGGTAAACTTGTTATATAAACTGATTTTGAGTGTTAACATACTCAACGACATCTGAAGACCAGAGCAATAAATATAACAAGGCCAATTCTAAGCATGCTTGCCTTCGGGTACCATGATTTGCCCCAGGAACTTAGTATCACAAGCCATGTAGTAGTCTACTACATGCAGCACAGTTGTGTGGGTGCTTCACATCACACAATCCCACTGCCAGGTATACAGCCCTCATCTAACCCGTCTACCACGATGCAATACAAATGGCAAAAGCACCCCAAGAGCTCGTTCTCCCTCCTCCTGTCAATTGACACTGCTGAGTTCAAAGAATGTCATCTAATTTTGTCTTACGGAAAGGTCTAGTAGCAAAGATGGCAAAACATTTTAGTGCAAAGCTTGCATCTTCATCACGGCTCATGGATCAAGTCTAAAACCCTAGCAGAGCAAGCTAATATACTCGGACCACATCAGTAAGAAATGGAGGCCTGCACAAAACTATAGGGAAAGGTAACTTGTTTGGCACACCACTTAACCAGTAATAACAAAGCTTCAAATTAGGAGAGGTTGGAATAAATGATGATGGACACTTGCTGGAAATCAGTATTCCTTCACTATACCCCATTTGAAACTAGTATTTAGATGCAGTAATTATGTCAATTATTGTGGAGGCAGACCTTCATGTTTAATTATTTGAAAAGCTGACTTAAACTGTTAATTCTTGAGTTTCCTAACAAATTCTTACAGGGGTGAAGATGGACACTTCACATCTCCATTTTTTTTTCTTTCTTTGGTATCAGTTATATAACTCTATATTGACATAAGTTCATTTATACTTCAAAATTTGTCTTTATTACTGCAAGAGAAAAAAAAATGCTGCAGCTTTTTATAATCAAAATGGGCATTTTCCTGAAATTAAATCTAGTTTAGGGGGCTAGATAAATGCTTTAAAAATATTGTATATGTGGAAGAAACACTCCCAAGTTCTGGACCCATGAAAGAAGGAGGAATAAAAGGAAATATATGTCGTTGTTACCCTAAAACAAATGTGTAAAGAGAAAATAATACGTTCCATGTTGCACCATGCATTCACATATGCTGATACAAACTGTAATTTTTCTAAGTGTCATCCTCCACATTCACCAGAGAAGATGCCTGCATGTAGCTGCAATTCATCTCCTCTGGGACAGACATCTTCTTGCCCTGTTTACACCATAGGAGACTTTAAAGTCTCTTAGGCTTACTGAGAGAGTGATTAAGGTCGCTGACTTCCTGCAAGGCATACAGAAGTCACCATATCCAAAGTAAACTCACCACACCCCTCTTGTGCTTTGTAAATGACATTTGTAATGCTTCACAAAAACCCTTTGTTATCAGGAAGAGATGCTGAATTAGAAAATACCCCTGTAACAAGAGGAATCATGGGACAGTAGGGTCACAATTTTCCACCCTGAACAAGAGTCCACTGAGAACAGTACTCGTGACACATCACTTTTGTCCTCAGCACAAGCCAAGAGGGTAAGAAATAAAAAATGCCACCAACTTGGCATATGGTCTTGAACTAGTCAGGACACCAAGAACCACATCTTGCTTGGTGTATTTTAAATGAATCACAGCCCGGAACTACTATGTTATACACCACACTTAATCAGATTAATCGTTCCTGAAAATCTACCAACCCCAAATGAAGTTGAACTATCCCTTTTAGCTATTTATACCTTGCTTATAAAAAATGATAATAAAAAAGAAGAATGTTTTACTCATTAATTAAGAAAGATTGCTCCAGGTAACTGCTGGTCATCTGTAGCTAACTGTATTTCACTCTTCCTTGGACAAGCCTCCACAGATTAAGTATTAAATAAATCCTTCAGTACAGGCTCAGTAACACCACTGTGAATCATGTACATAATGCACGTAACACTTAATTTTGACATAAAGCTACTTGGTACGACAATTCGCTCTCCCATGATCTTTCTTTTCAGCTAAGGACTAATATTTGAACATCATGAAGGTCACTGACTTCCTATGGATTCTCCTGAAGCTGATGTTGACATGAACAAGCAAAGATTACTCACTTGGCTAGAGGCTTCAGGATAATCCATATAACAGTGGCAGAGTAAATCTCCATACGTAAGAAAGATCACATAATTGACACTTCAGATGTAAAATGAAAACTAAGCTCTTTCTTGGGGTTTTGCTAGCTTAAACATCTTGCCATTCCAGGTTTCTTTAACTGTGGTGCACAGAATGTTTATTTTGGGTTTTTTTTCTCTGCTCTTTCTTTTTTTCTAGGTCATGCATTTCATTATTTCCCAGCTTTTTAGCTCATTTCTGCCTGCTCTGCTTATGTAAGGAAGTAAGACTGGTGCCACACATCAAGGGCAGAAATGAAAGCATCCATTCTCTGGTTATAACTAGAGGATTCCCATTATCAAAATGCTTGTGGCTATTGTAGTGTCTGCTTCCGTCCCAGCTCCTATACAAGGGCAAAGTAAATCATATTATACAAGAGCAACAACATAAATTCTTGGAGTTAAGGGTATGTGGCTTTTACCAGAAGTACAGCCTGAAGCAGAATAATGTTCACAAGTTCCTGGAACGTACTGGATCTAAATGAGACAAAGTAAGCAAAAAGAAAAATAACAGTGTCATCCAAAAGAATACCTTTGGGGAAAACAGAAGTGTTTGTGTGTATCTTCCAGTTTCTGAGTGTGTTTGAGCATGTGGACCAGTAGCATGAGCTGTCACAAGACCAAAGAGAGAAATCATGACTGTGTCACACTTGGTCTTCATCACTGCTGGTAGAATGGTATTGCTCTGAGAAGAGACCTACAGATAGCTCACGATCTTCTTCAATATTCAGTAATATTAAAGGTTATCTATGCGGCCTGTTCATACCACACTGTGTGCACTTGCTACTCAGTTGTATTATTATGGCTGTGTGCAATGGTTCTGTGCAGGTAAAGGACAGACACTGGTCTATATGCGGCTGTAACAACAATGAGGCACATTTATGTCTCCAGGCCAGCCCAGCTGTGGAGCAGGAACTTGCCATGCTGCTTCGCAACACCTCCAGCCAGCCACGGCATAAACAGGAATGGGACTTTTGCATGCAGAAAGGATTTAATACATATCCTGCTGACTGCTGTGGCCGCTGCAGTTGTTATCTGTGTTGGGTTGGAAGATGACAGCTATGAAGAAAGAGACTCATGATTCCTTTTATCTCAAGCAAAATCTTCACACAGCAAAAGATGGTCACCAGCTTTAATCTGCATACTGGGCAGCCTTTACGAAGCTATTGTTGGTTATTTAGCATGTCAGATAATTAGATCTCCATGTATGTTACTACTCTGCAGTACACGGGATACACCTTTCCTGGGGATATACAGAATAGCTGGAAAAAGCATTTACTGAAACTGGGCTTATGTATGTAAACAGAACAAGTTATGCTTAGAATACAATTAGACTTCATATTACTAGTTTCTCTTCCACGAAGAAACAGACTTATTAACTTTGACAGCTCTTTATTAGTTAGTTGAAAAGCAGCCTTAAATTAAGTCCCAATATGTTAGTGCACATATGAAACATTACAGCTTCAGTCCCCATCTTTCCCCTTCAAAACACCACAAGTTCTGTAACATCTAAAATATAGTCAGGAAACTCACCTGATCACAGTCTGCATGGGTTTCACTGCTACTGTTATATTTTGTGCAAGGTGAAGAAATTTTAGCCCTCAGGGAGCTCTTATTCAGATAAGTGATTTCAGTTCTACTAACTGGCAAAGTTAACAGCAGCCCAAAGAGAGAGAACAGCGTGAAAACTGAACTACATTTTACTTTGAGCAGTGGCCTTTCCTGTTAACTACTGAATTATAATGCAGAACAGCTTGTGGAACTTTGCACTGCTGTGTTCTATAAAATACTCTTTCTACCGAGGAGGCTAGTCCCCGCTGTTTTCAAGTTGACATTCACGTGAGAAATGTCTGACACACACAAAGAGAAGTTAGAAGACTATGACATATCATTATTTTAAAACAGACAGAGATCTATCTAAAATACTGTAAGAGAAAACATACCTTGAAGATCTTCTAAAAATGGGTAACTAAATTATACAGTTATACATGTGGAAACAAGTATTTTTTCTCCTAGCACATCTCCAACTGCCTCTGGAGAACAGTCATTAGTCCTGTGTGGTGTGAACTACTACCATAGTAATGATTTCGAACATTAGTTTGAGACTGTTTCTCTTGTCTGTAGAGCCATTTCAGGGAGCCTTGTCCTTCCTCCAGCCTTCCACATTGCTTCTCATTTTCACTTCCTATCTCAGTTTACGTTGCTGCGACTCAGGGCTAATGGTGTGTTTTCATTATCGACCTTCATGAAACGCTCATCACATGATGGCCTTTCCAAAACAGTAAAACAAACACTAGAACAAAACAGGGGTTTTATCTAAGATTGCAACAAACTGAGAGAAAAATCTAATTGGTAAGCAAAGATGCTATAGGGTTTGCATAAGTTGTTAAACCAAACCACATTTTTATTTCAGGGTTGGTCTGTTTTTCAAACACAGGATAAAAATACAGTCAGCTGATTCTAAAATGAGTTGTTTTATAAAGCTAGGCTGTTTTTTGTTCTTAAAATTAGAGCAGAACCCTGAAGACATAAACAGCAAACTCTTTAAGAAACAGGTAAGAGATGGAGACTTTAATGTAATGGCATCAAGCTGCCCTGCAGGAAGGCAGGGTAATGAAATTGTACTGGTTTTCTGCAGCAGTGAAGAATGTCACCATACATTACTGCTCTGACCAAGATAGCCCCTGCAACCCTTTGCTGTAGTAATTTGCTTTGGAAAAGACAGAGCTTTGGTTTTATCTTGGCACAATGAGGTGCATGCCATTCAAATCTTCATGAATTACTTGGTTATACACCACATGCCACACTGCAATGACATTTTCTAATAAAAATTATATAGATAATATTTAATGTACATAAAAACACACATACAATTATCTAGCATTTTATTAGACTTCTTTATGCTTATCATCCAAATATCAGGTTATGTTTAAAAGGTATCATCTCAGATACACAGTATTACTGTTAGTTTCCATGGCGTTTGTCCGCTCTTAGTACACATCTTTGTGGCATTCATTTAAAGGAAAATTTTGATTTAATGCAATTTTAAAATTGGGAAAATAAAGAAACATATTGTTTTCTTCTAAATGCTTTAAATTTCCTCAACCATGAATTGAAGGTGATACCCACAAGATGTTTCTAAGCCGTAGTTGCTGATTGCAAAAGCCTTTTAAAGTAATTTGAAGAAACAGGCTCTAGAAATATTATCATTATTAGACATGTTATAGTATATAAAATGAATATTTTATATATAATAACAGCCACTGTCAAAGGAGCACAAGGGTGTTTCTTGCTAATTTGACAATGTTCCTCTGTTTAGAAGTGTGTCTGGACATCACTTGATAGATAATCTTTTAAGTTTAGCACATCCTCAGGTCTCTTTACAACTGTTTGTAGACCAATTTCTGTTTCCTGGAGCCCCACAACACTTTCTAGCTCAGCACAGCCTCACCTCTCTGCCCTGTTGGCTCTGTATGACAGCCCCCCAGGCTTGAAGCAAAAAAATAAGGGGGAGGTGAAGAAAAGAGAGAACAGCACCTACTGAACCAAACACACCCTTGACATGATGGGGAAAGGGAAGATGCTGCATGGGTCAGGAGATGAACAGGAGCATCCCAAACCTCCCTGGCATGGAGGGCAGGGGCAGGGGGAAGAGCAAGAATTCACTGCAGTTAAGGAGCGAGGGAAGGTATGAGGGAAGCTGACAATATGGAAGAAAGTCCAGGATGCAACTGGGGCTGTGGAACCTCTTCATGAAGCTGCCTTTGTTTCACAACTGGGCAGAGGAGCGAGCCGAGGTGCATTCCAGGCTGGGGGATGCTCTGGGGGCTGTTGTGCTGGAGCAGGTTGCTCTCCAGCTCGCTGCTTGCCCCGCACCCTGCCACCTCACCTCTGCGTAAGCCTGCAGGCGTGCAACGACCATTCCGTGGTGCTGGATCCCTGTGACTTCATGAGGGGTATTTCAAATGAAAATGAACAGCAATGGACAGCAAATTAATTCTCGGGCTGCTGTAAGCTAGGAGCTATTTTCGGTATTTTCAGTAATACCTTAATCTGAATAATCAAACTCAGAAACCATAAAAAGGACAAAACTTTGGTCTAAGATGAAAACCTACTTTCACAGGCACAGTCTGTGTATAATTAATGACTGACTACTCTGTCAAGCACTGTGATCAACTTCAGTCCATGTCTAAATTTCCCACCGAAGCTCATTGGATTTTAATGCTAAACTGAGGCTAGATTATGAAGATAATTACTTGCATTCATTTGGATATGAAATCTCATACAGGTTTCAAAGTTCTTATTGGCATAGGACTTGCAAGAACCTAATTTTTTTAGTATAATAATTTAATATTATATTTATTAACATAGCTGCAAGTAAAAAGAGAGAGCATTTAATATATAGATTTATATACTGTATATTGGTACATATTTGTACTAAGGGCTGTAGAAATTAATATAAGAAACTGTATGGCATACAGTGAGGAGCAAGTCACCTCACTGAATATGGTTCAGTTCTATGTGAGCTTCTAAAACTTACAAAAAGCCTGCTATGCAAGAAGTTTATTCACTCTGTAAATAATATATTTGAAAAAGTATTTCAGAGGATCAGGTCTTCCATTACTGGCCATAGGATTTTACCTAAATAACCCTTTAACTAAAAAGCAAAACGAAGTTCCTAACTGAATAATTTACAATGAATTAAAGGAAAAACTAATCCAAGATTATTGAAAAGATAGAGAGAAGATAAGTATTGAAGGAAATGCAGTCAAACTATTTTGAAGTTCTATTAAGAGTCAAGTTATAAGGCTTGCATTAAAAAATTAATGAAATACTTGAATTATGTCTTCACCTTAAAGGCAAGTGCTAAAATTGGAACACATGAAAATAGACACAGTTATATTTTTGGAACTATGAGTTGTTAAGCAGAAAAAGAAAAAAAGCCTTAAATAAATTTAATGAGTTCAACTTGAAATTTGTGAAAATTTCTCACAAAACATATTCAAGGAATATTTGAAGTCCTGTTCTTTACCGGAGTTTTTTAGCCTGTACTATGTATTAATATAGTCCCCATTCTATCTGTACTGTATTCTCCATGCTTCTCCAAGACCTGGAAAAAGAATTGAGGAATAACATTTCCTTAAATATTCATGATTGCCACTGTTATTGGTTCTTTTTACAACAGTAAGTCCAATAAATCTGAATCTGGACAGTCACCAGTGTGCTGGTGTTGCTTTGAAGTTGAAAGGATAGATTTCCTAGACCTCCAAAAAAACCCATGGCTTAAATATTCACAGCTCTCCAGCATTTTCTGTCTCCTTTATCTCATTTACACAGACCTCCATATTATTTTATAAGGGTTGTTTGTCTATTTTTCAGAAACTGACAATTTAACATCAATTGCTGAAGTGACTCACAGATGCTGAGATTTTCCAGTACCTAAATTTTGTTTTATTATGTTCTGGTTTTTTTCATTAAAATAATGAAGGCAAAAAGTGTGCATTTGACATTGGTCTGTGGCAAAGCAAACATCAGTTAATACCCCTTGCCATGTGTCTTCATAGTGCCCTGCAGCATAACAGAGGTATGTTACATATCATAAGAAAGCTTTATTCTTCCTGAAAACTAAACATAAGCATGCCAAAAAGCTTTACAGTAAAAGCAACCCAAGCATTTTTAAGTAGGGAAAGAAACAATTGAGAAAAAGCAGATATGTGCTCAAAAAACTACTCACTTTTTGTATAGTCTCTGAAACAAATGCAGTTAGGCAAACAACCTTAAGATGATATGTCCTTATTTTTATGTCCATTTTAAATATATTCTGCTTGAGCATCATCAGTCAGAAATGTGCTTTATTCATTTCAAGATTTTTGGATACTGCTGTGATTGATACTGCTGACACAGCCTAAAAAAAGCTCCTTTTTCATTTTTTGGCTATTTGCTGCTGGCAATTGACAGCACTTTGGGCCAGCTCCAAAATCTATCAAAGCCATGAATAATCCATCTCCTTGCCCAGTTAATAGCTCGTTCCCTTTCTCCATTCTTGCACCTATTCATATGCAGACTGTTCTCCAAGTCTGACAAGTGGGGTAACTTCAGCAGCAGCAACAGCAGCACCAAGAGGTGTCCCATTTGAGGTCTAGTCATCCCCAAAGAACACTTGGAAAGAGTGTCTTTGGGGATCCCCTTTAACGAGCCCACTCCTCACTCTGTAAGGCCCCAAAGTGTTTCTAAACATGCAAGACAGAGACAAAGGAGAAAGCATCAGTCTTCTCTCTACACAACCTGTTCGTGGAAGCTGAAGAAAAGCCAAAGGGCAAGGAGAAGCAATGACATAAGGTCCTCTTAGCAGAGCAATCTGGCCATGGAAAGCAGAGAGAAGCACTGATCCCTGATAGCCCCAGGAAAAGCTGTGAGCAGAACTTCAGCTATGTGAGCTGGCAAGGCTTTTTTTTTTTTATAGCTGAAGACTTCAGGATGCTTTTCAGCAATTTATCTGAAATCCTAGCCTACAGCATTTATAGAGACTGAAATCCTGTTCCCATGTCATGAGCTTTTGTTAAAGATCCTTAGGAATGCAGTATTACCATCTGTTTTCTGTTGTTAACAGAGCTACCAAGTTTTGTGTGGCTCCACATGGGATACTTTCTCAAATTCATTGAGGCACATTGCAGATTGATATACTTACATGCCAAGTGTCCGCCTTCGATTAACTCAACCTGCGAGTGCAGAGTTAGGGTGGGACTCAGAGCACGCCCATATGTGTGGAACAGTAAAGCTGGTAGCTGCATTCCTTGGAAAACTGAGCACACATATGGGGAGTAGATTGGTAGGTGGTTGGTATCATGAATTGCTACAGGTGTGGGATGTATACATGTGTGGGAAGGAATCGTTGCTAGGCTTGCTTGGTAGCTGTAGGATGAAGATAACTTGGAGTAACTGAGTTCTCTGGGAACTGGAGAGATCTGCTGGAAGTCTGGGACTGGGTGCTGCATTTGTTCTGTTTGGCTTCCGGAGAACTTGGAGGTGGTGAAAAGGGAGCGTTAGTTTTGCATCCCATGTAACGTTGCTACCACCCTCACAGAGACTGCTGTTGCTTTATGCTGCTCCTTCATAGCTGAGATCCACAAGAGAAACATCACTTTTGAAAAAACAGCAGTCAGAAAGCAATTCTGCAGCCCAGCATAAGAGTTAAGATTTATGGCAGGCCATGTCTGTCACTTGTGCATCATAGCAGTGTCAGAGTATTTCTGCCAGTTCTTTTGCTGCAAAAAGCAAAGAGATTGGGAGCCTTGCTGGCACCAGTTCCTTTCTACAGCCATACGAGGTTGCTTCTGTTGCTGCACAGAGGCAAATGCACAAGATGCCAAATCACACTTTTTGGCCCTACTCCTGAATCTTTATAAACCATATCTGAACGTGAAATTTTATTTTGCTTCAGTAAAAAAGAGTGGTGTTCTTTCATTTTGAATACAGGACGCAAATTTCCCTATTACGTGTCAGGCTTTTTTTCTGGATGAATCAAGATCGTGATTTGATATATTGCATAATTATCTTTTTTTTTTTTTTTCCCCATCCTTGCAGGCTCCAAACCAGAGCAAAATCTTGACGGACAGTTCTCTGCACCCACTTAGCTCCATCAAGAGTCCTCCTAACTTGACTAGTTTGCAAGTTTAGGTCTAGCCTTTGAATTTAGAACACTGACATTGGATTGACCTGGAATCAGGTGAGTAATGAACACTGCTGATGGTGTATGCCTTTAGCCCTTAAGTTAGATCTGCGGCATAGAAACAGCTTTGACCAGTGCATATAGCTCTGGGATACCTCCGATGCTGCAGCGGCTATCCAGCCAGAAGCTTTCCTCCACCAAGATCGCTATGTAGTACTGGAGGAACTTTAGGAACATTATTCCAGAGCCAAGGAATATGACCTGTAATGGTGTTGACAGACTGACAGAGATGTTGTCTTTACAGTAACAATGGTGTTTCATTTGCATCTATTTGTCTTTTAGATATGCTAATATTGGAGTTCATGTGCGTTTTGCAAAGATGATGCAAATAAATAAAACCTCTGTACTACATTTTTTTTCTGAAACAATAATGCCTTCATGAAATAAACAGGAAAATAAGATTTTTTTTAAATGTATATTCTAGAGGCACTTTTAATGATCAGGTAAATTTTCAGACTTGTAGTTTAAACCAGTAACTGATATTTGAACAAAGTCAGATTGTAGTCAGTACTGTTGCAAGTGGACACTTACTGTAATGATACAGTCTTAATTTCTGATATATCTCTCATATTGTGTAGAACTGTTCTTATAGAAAACTATTTCTTAGAACTTCCAAAACTGAAATATAGCCATTTTTGCTGATAACAAACAATTCTGCTCTAACTAGAACTTTTTCTTTTTTGGTTAGGCACTTGGGTCACAAAGTGTAAAAGTTGGCTTGTGAGTTCAGGTCTTTTACTGTCTTTGGGGTCTCAGCTGGCCTGCTGTATTGTGATCTTGGATCAATCTATTAGTCCACTCACTTTATGAAATGCTTATTTAAATCTGCTTCCCAGCAGAATAAGGGGTTATATTACATAACTTTCCACTCAATTTTCTGTTGTGCCAATTTAGACATGATTTATCTGTAGGTGTTATCTCCAGATGGGATGGCTCAGGCCTACAGATCAGGTGTAAAATGTAAAAACAAAAGTTAAAAAACCAAAAAAAAATCCTCTGACAATTCTCCAGAAATTGCAAGATTTGCCTGAAATTGAGAAAAAATAGCAAAAATCAGGTGGATTAGGGTTTTGCAATCCTTTTTACTTGCAGGAAATGTTTTTCTTTTGGAAACTTGAACCATGTTTCTCAAGCATGAAATGACTTTGATCTCATTGGAAGAGTTCTGTTTGTGCAGGCAGCTATTGCATTTTCCCAGTTCCCTAAATATTGTGCAAATAATTTTCCATTGTCCCCACCTCCTGCAGTTAATTACCTTCACAGCTCTTTATATCTGTTATCCCAGCATTTGTCAAGACTTATCTGACTCCTCCCAGATCTGATGCTACAGAGGTGGGTTGAATGAGAGCTTTACTCACAGGAGATGGTCAGCTTTACCCTCTCTGCCACCACTCAGATATTTCTGTATTTCTGAAGGGATAACATGTTCTACTTTCTACAGCAGCACTAGTAAAGTGCTCTAGGAAGCAAAAAAGTTTAAGAATGGATTATCTTTCTACAAATATGACAGATTTCTGGGGGAAAGTCTGAAGAACTTGATATTTATTTACTCCCCCTTCTAAAATGGGAGCTTCTGAATAGTGTAAGGCAAGAAATGTCATCAATTTCGTTCCAAAACTTTTCAAAAATCTTTCAAATCTAACTACTTTCTCTTGGCTTGGTGAAATGACCTGAAATGCTTAAGTTATTTAAATGTTAATTTGTATCTTCCCTGGTGGAATGTTACCCTTGAGGAGCAAGGCGATAACTGGATTTAAATAGAGATTTCCAATGTGTTAGACATTGTGGCCAGACAACAGTGCTCAGTGTGCACCAAGCATCCCACCAGTGCTCCAATGCTCTGGAAATCTTCACAGTCCTGCTTGGGAGTTGTTGCTTGGACTCAGGGAGGGACATAATGTAGAAACACAGGAAATGTTCTAGTTAGGGTCAAATCAGGCTGAAATGAAGCGTTTTGCTGTGAGCTTTCTTACGGAAAATCAGGACTTTAAAAATTTACCAGGATGAACCTCACTTGGTACAGCTTGTTGCATCAGTAAATGATTTCAGCAGAAAATCTCAGCTGGCTCTAATCACATCTGTTACACACATTTTCTTTGTTTTCCTGAAATACAATCTCAGCTCTTTATAAGGAGATGGACTGCTCACTCTGCATAGGTATTTTGGAGCAGAACTGGAGGACCAATGGCAACATTTCTGCCATTGGTAATGGCAAAAATTGTGAAAAAATGGTGATTAAACATTGAGACCTTTGGTCTATGTTTAGGCTTATGTTTGGTCTTTATTTAGGTACATTAGCGCAGAATCCAGTTTTCAGTATATGCTGGATGAACATTAAGTACATTTTACTAAGGCATGGGTTTCATTAAAATTTTATTTATCATTTTTTTTCTTCTCTGTAGGTCACAGATTCCCCGCTTAAAAAAAACCTGTTTTTCTCATCATTGTGAGAAATTATTTACTACCATCCATTCCAGATGAAGTTACATTTTTGTAATTGATAAAATAATGAGTCATGACACAAAATACAAAATTTATTAAACACAATGTGTTACTTGCTATGTTGTTATAGCTCTTCTTCAAAATGGAGTAGAACTAAGAGACATTTTTACCAAATTGTGGGGTTTTAAAATTGTACCTACTTATTTTAACGAATAAAATACATTTTTTATTACAGTTAATATTTGTTATCTTTGGTGATCTAACACGGATGTGTGAGGATTAACTGGATGTTACCAATAGATGTTCTAAACTGTAGAATTATCACAATTTGAGATACAAAAATATTTGTATTTTGCAGAAGCAAAAGAGTTTAAGTTTCATGGTACACTGTTCAGACTCATAATTAGCACAGCCACAACTACCTGCATGAAAAGAAATAAAGAGTTTGCAAATTTGCCACATTGTTGTGTAGGGTTTTTTTAGAGAATGCTTCTCAGTATAGCAAAAGTAATTCTATCCAGTCTACTTGAAGTGAACTAAGACAAAACAGCTTCAGAAATAATAACTAAATATATCTAATATAGAACTTATCACTCTCACAGGGCCTTCTTTCATGTCTAACTGAGGCTATATTTATCACTTCTGCTCTTTTTCAAGTAAAAAATGCATCAAATTTGAACTGCACATCTTTTTATTCAGCTCTAACAGAAGAAAAGCATGGATGCGGCTCTGTGCAGAGCCTATCTCCAGTGCCAGGTTATTAGTATTCAGAAGAAAAGAATTAGAAAGAGTTTATTTCTTCTGGCAAGGCAAGCTGATAAGAAACATTCCAGTAAAGGAAAGACAAAAATAAATGAAGGAGAAAAGATTAGATGGTGACGTTTCATCCTTGAAAGCAGCATATTTTTACAGGGTAGCTATTATCATTAAGATACACCCAAATAAGACCGGCTATTAACAAAAGCACTGAAAGTTTAATTAAAGGCTGCAGAGAGTTTAATTTAGCAAAAGTAGTGTACTGTTCTCCTAAAGCCACAGGAGCAATGATCTGGGAGCGATATGAAGGGGCGAAGGGAGAGCTGTGCAGAAGAACCTCTCATCTCCTGCACTGTAAAAATCACAATACATCAGCTTCTAAACTGGGGCCTTGCAGTGACAGAAAAAGAAATAAATAGCAGAAGAGAGAGAATAAGCTGAGCATTTACTGAACAGGAATGAGTGCTTTAGTTGCACTTGGTTTGAATGTTAGAATACTGGCTAGAAAAGAGGAGAGACTGGCATTTCAGCAGACCTGAGCTTTCCAAGACATGGCTGTTTACTACATCACTTTTGCTGCCAGTAAAATACACAGATGCTGACAGGAACTAATGTTTCCTGAGCAAATATACACTGTTGACACAAGGAATGCATCATGGATTAGTGAGAGTGGTAAATACACTGGCAATTATAAGATTCTTTATTACAGCACATATGTATTTATGCCTCCAAAGCAAATAGATATTCATATTTTACTTCGCTGTGCATTTCCTTTTTTTTCCCCACTTAACAATACTCTCAGTAAAATACGAATTTCATTTAGACTAATGACCAGGGCGCACCTGGTCAGTAAATACTGTTTTACACTTTAGATGTAGTTTTACTAACACATGAATGATCACACCCTAAAATCAGAATAGCCAAGGCAGTTTTCAGACAAAGTTTTCCTCTTACTGGAAAAAAGAGTAACTCCAAAGAAAATAATATGCAAGGATTGTTGTCTCTTGTGTCTTATGCTCCATATGGTGTTAGCTTTAAAAATGCAAATATTGTAATTAATTTACCATAAAATTTGTATATTGATGCTGCCTTGATTCATCACTGAGATGAAGGTTTTAAAATGTTTTCATCTGTTTATTGCCAACTTTATAAAAATGTGGTATTTTTCTTAATGTCTGAGTTACATTATTGCCTGAGAATAACAGCTTTTGCAGGGCGGGTGACTTATTAAATTGGAATTCCTATTCCCCAGCTTTTGGAGGAAGATCCTGCAAATAAAACCATTGGAAAAGAAGAAGAAGGTAAACAAGAAGATCTTGTTGTTGTTGTTGTTGTTGTTGTTGTAAAAATATGTATAATTTTAAGTATATTTGAGAAAGAAGAATTATAATTCAAAGTCTTCACAGTTCTGGAAATATCACAGGCATGGGTGCTCAGGACTGAGAGAAAATAGCAATCTTAAAATTACCTTTGGGTCTGACTATCTCCCAGTTCAGGATTTGTTCAAAGGTGACAAAGACAAAATGGAAAACTTGACTGCTTAAAATTTTTGTCTTCTATCTGTATTATAAATAGAAGTGGTGAATTTGCAGCACCAGCTAAGAAACATTTTGGCTTATCATTCTGTGAAAGATGTTCTACAAAAATTTATAGTACCTGTCAGATTCAATCAACTTTATGATTTTTTGGTGTACCACACGGATGGCGCAATCTTTCAGCTTATTTTATTTTCAATGCATTCAACATTTTTCAAGCAAGATGTTATATAAAAGAGAACAAAACATATCCAGTTTTGCACCCTGCCCTTAGCCATTGCTTGGAATTCTCATTGCGACCAGTGGTGAGTCATTTCCTGAAGCCATCTGCGTAGCTGGTAAGTTGCATTGTTGTACGTTCCTTCAGTCCTGCAGTTTTGATTGCTTGGCATCCTTTTTCATTTATTCCAACTACTGCTACCTCAGAAGTGTCGCAAACAGAAAAATCACTTTCTGTAGCTTTTTCTCCAACAAGGTCTCTTCCATGACCTGAGGATAACTTTTCACACAATTCTTTTTCTGGCAACTAATACTAAGTGACATTTTCTGTGACTCCAAGGCTCACAGCTGAAGAGCCACAAAGAAGTGGAGGTAATTGTGAGATTTGACTTGCAGCTGCACTATCACAGAAATACGATTTTGAGACAAGACTAATTTAATTTTTAAGATGACCTGATGGATGAAGGTAAAAGATCTAAACGGAGTTCACTAAGTTCATGAGTATTCATATACCCACACAGATGCAGAGGTGTCCAGTGTCTTGGTCACCTCAAACAGCATACACCAGAAAACAAGGGGCTCCAGAACTGCTGTCTTGCTTGATTTGTATAGCTGTGGCATTCTTCTGGGTTAAACTCTGACTGTTAATGAAGTTAACAGGATTTTACCACTCACTTTAAGGGAATAAAGATCTTAATATCTGAAAAGAATATTTGCATTGTTTCACTTGTTTATTTTTAAGAAATATTACATGATTTCCTCACAATCTACTTTCAAAAAGGTTTCCCACTTTTAAAGCTGTTAGATGGTTTGTTACATTCTGCTGTTCCAGGTATTATACTATCTTCTCCTATATATGTTTAAACCAGAGTAGCACGAATCACAGCCTGGAGTGTAAATGTCTTTTGATTTGGGAGCAACAGAGAAGAAAGAAAATTCAAAATAGACAAACAAGGAAAATCATTAAAGAAATGTAGCCAAATCTTTCCACTTCATTTTGGAGAACATGCAGAACATTTCAATCTTTTGAAAATAAAACAAACTGACAAGCAACAGTTACTACATTTGTTGAGATAGAAAATAAAACTGCATCTAGCATTTAAAACGTGTAATGGATTTGTGACAACAGCAGCATAAGGTTTTCTCTAATTCTTCGCTAGAAACTATCTGTTTTTGACTTCTAGCTTCTCATTTCTACCTAGTGACTGTTCAGGCCCTGCACAAGATGCAGAAACTCTGCCACCTCTTCCACCCTGGTCAGGGTTTTGCTGCCCGAGCTGACAGTCGTTTCTGGCATGGTGCTGCTGTGGCACCTCAGATCACATGGCTGTGCAAGGGGAAAATGAGAAGGAGCTGTGAGAAGCTTTGTAGGGGTCTCCATCCCTTTGTTTGGGAGCTGCAGGCAAGCTCCAGCCCTGAGCTGTGTCTGTTCCTGGCCATGCACCTTGCTGTCCCTGACTTGGTGAGATGACTCCCTGGCTTGACCTCAGGTCTGCCTTCTTGCTACAGGCTTGTGTGGCAGTCACTGGTCTGTCATCTAAACAGGGTCACTACTTTTGTACATGCTCTTCAGTTTTGGTTGGTGGAGGGTTGCAATTCTTGTAAGTGGGGTGACTACACCTGTCTGCCTTGCTGTCACCCTTGGCTTCTGGCTCACCTTCCCCTGTAGAGCAGCCCCAATCACGCTGCTCCTCAGCAACGAGAGCACATTATTTTATCTGCAAAGTCAGGACTGGGGTTTGCATCAGGATTGATAGCTTTCTGCATTAGTCTACATTTCTTGGTGTTGGAAGATGAAAGTCAGTGAAATCATTTCTGGTCGTAATTATAAAAGTGATAAAGCAGAACTGGCAAAGGATTATACAGGTAATCAGAGTTGTGGAGTAGCTTCTATATAAGAAACAACAAAAATGCTAGGACTCTTCAGCCTGAAAAGGAGATGGCTGACATGAAACAAGAGTCCAAGTTGTGAATGACTTATAGACCTTCAAATAAGTGTAGTGCTGACAGGTTCAAAAATATACAAGGACATGGTTCATGACACACCGTGTCACTGGGTTGTGGAAATACTTGCCAATAGACGGCGGAATCTGAAAGCTTATTCAAAAAAAACAAGAAAAAAAAGGGGAATAAACTCTACCAACACTTACTTACTTCCAAGACACTTTCCTTGATGATAAAGATCTCCAAGCTACAGATCACCTGATGTCTGAAGCATCATTATATGCTTGCTCTGCTCTCATATGCTTCCCTAGGCATCCACTAAGGCCCCGCCAGACAGGATGCTGGGCTAGACGGATGTCTGCTCTGACCCGATACAATTGTTCTAACGTTCTTAGCACCCCCGGCTGACACTAAGCAGTCATTTCTGCTGTCAGGATTTGTCTGTGGGGCAAGAGCTTACTGTTCAGAGTCTCTGGGGGGAAAATAGGAAGTGTCACTTCCCACAAAGGATTCTGCCCAGCTTCTTTCAGATCTGCAGTACCTGGCGGAGGAATTCAGAGGACTCTTCTTTTTTTTTTAACTCTTACCTACAATTTGGGCTTTTAATATCTGTTTTAAGATAGATATTTCCAACACTTTAATTTTTGAAAATAAATCATACTGTCGAGATAATTATACATGTCTAAAGACATTTACAATATCAATAATCTCAGTTCTATCTGGAGTGCATGCTATTTGGAGTATCTGAAGTCTGGAGGAAGGATATCAGGGTATATTTTGTAGTGAGAGGTAGTACTTGCTCTTGGCCCCTTCGCTTGGGTTCCTATACTTCCCTGGGCTGACTAGCTAAACACACAGAATGAGGGCTGAACTGGTTCAACATGTTTACCACTTGACCGCTTCAGCTGTCTGTGCCTGCAGAGGAAACAGAAGAGAGTGGATGAGAACCACCAGCTTTGTCATCACAGCTCCATTTCCTGTTCTTGGAGTAGAGTGAAATGCAAACTTCTTTTTTCCACCTCTTTCAGCTGAGTCATCCATGCCCTGTGAGAGATCAAGCAAGCATTTAAAAGGGAGGGAAACGTATCTGAGCAGTTTATTAGAGACCAGATGCTAGAAACATACTTGGGGGGG
>Ga0065711_1027945_pt1 | contig 44757 bp, 27 predicted proteins | sample Hoacrofraction12_FD_59098 | JGI IMG/M metagenome (GOLD analysis project Ga0065711, IMG submission 59098) | Hoatzin crop microbial communities from Cojedes, Venezuela - Epithelial fraction 12 v2 (version 2) | ecosystem: Host-associated > Birds > Digestive system > Esophagus > Crop | place... | reverse complement strand
GTGGAGTCTCCTTCTCTGGAGATATTCAAGACCCGCCTGGACAAGGTCCTGTGCAGCCTACTGTAGGTGACCCTGCTTCGGCAGGAGGGTTGGACTAGGTGACCCACAGAAGTCCCTTCCAACCCCTATCATTCTGTGATTCTGTGATTCTATGTGGATGGGGCAACTGAGGCATGGAGAGCTGGAGTGAGTTTACCAATATCACTGTAACTATCAGCAGACATCCTAATGCAGAGATTGCAATGGTCAGAGGTGTGCCTCCAGTCAAGAAGAAACAACCATACGTGCAGACAACCCTGGGTACACAGTACTGCTGGCTCCTTACGGAAGCTTTCAGTGGAAAGAGATAGAAGCTGTATCTGAAGTGCATATATCTATAAGTGCAAATTATGTATCATGTCTACTTTCTTCATCCAGCATCTGTCAGCCTTAGACAGCTGGCAGCTGAAATGGTCCTTCTGAACCTGAGTGTCATAGCAGGCAGTCTGAATGCATCCCTTTGGTCCCAGATTCACAGAGCAAGAAGCATCCCTCTGTACTCTGTGACCTGTACCATGGTCAAGGAGTAAAAGGTTATACATCCATGCCAAGAAAAGCCCTAGGAAGGAATCCAGGTGTTGATTTGGAGGCCTGAAAATTGAAGAAGCCCAGTTACTAGTTACCTTGAGATTGCTGGCCCATTGAGTAGTGATGGCAAGCGCAAAACAAAACCCTTCTTCTGTATTTTGAGTCTTGGAGTGAAAAGTTAAGCTGACAGACTTTGGTTCCATAAAGCTTTGCATCACGTGGTTGGGTTTTCTAATGTCTGCACCAGGATGATACCACAGCCTGTCTCTCTCCATGGCACTGGTAGTTCTCCCTCCCCATCCAGTCCATCTTCAGGTTAAAAAAGAAAAGGCAAGTGAAAAACCTGTTGAATTTGAATTTTAAACCAGAGAAAACATTTTTGGCTGGAGTTACTTATAATGAGGTTCTGGGTCAGAATCCTATATGCTCGGGTGCCTGAACAAGAGCATGAAGAGCCATTTAGGCACTGGGAGGTCCCCAGCCTTGATTCTGTGTTTAATCTGCTAGTCCCTTGTAGACGTCTTGGATACTTCTAGGACATGCCAGATTCACATACCATCTCTATCTGGGCAACTGAAACCTGCTCTTTCTCTCACAGTACTGTTAGCTAAGAGAGCTAATATTGTCAGACTGCAAGGGCTTTTTGCTATCTGTGAATAAGGTCCACACACAACCGCAAGGGAGAGGCTGTGATGAATTGCTACAGCTGAAGAAGAGTCTTTCAGCAGCACCTCTCCGCGCATGCTCTTATGTATGATTTCCGTAGCTGTGGGTTAATGCTGAGGCCACTTTTCTCACTTTGGGTCCCTGCTTGCCAGGCACAGCTGGTTCATAATCCAGGCTACTGGGATTCTGAAGCCGAGAAAAGTCACATTACTGTCCTAGCAATGCATGAGAGCTAGTGGTCAGATAGTCCTGTAATTAAAGTGTGAGGTTTGAGTTCGAGTTCACGTCTTTGATGCCCATAGTACATTTTGTCCAGACAAATAGGTTACAGATATTAAAGTGATGGGATAAGCTTCTTAACATGATTTCACCTACTGAAGTTTGCTCCACTGCACTCAGCTTTATACTTTTGATTTCCAGCTGTGTATATAAGAAGACTTTCCGGAGACGGCAGAATCAATCTCAGAATTCATCCCACAGCATGCTATGCATTGGTTATAGTGCATTTCCCCTGTTTTAAATATAGACTGAAAGCGGGCTTGAAGGACAGGTTTTGATAAACAACTCCTTTCCTGTGTTCTGAAAATGTGTTATGCATGAGACTGCCTTTTAGGATCAAGGGTAGCGAATGAACCGGGATACTGATTTCTGACAACATACACTTATGGCAGAAGCAGATAAAGTTATAGCAGATCACTGTCTGCAATATGCACTCAGATGTATCTGCAAAATGCTGTGAAAATCTCAGCATTCTTACTGCACTTTTCCTGTTAGACATGATTTTTTAAAAAATCACAGCCCTCTCCAAACTGTATGCAAACTGCGTGCAGTACAAGCTTCTGGTTGCAAAGAAGGACACCAGTGAGAGCTAATTACATCCTAAATGAATATGTTGACTTCAGTCTGAAGGAGAGGAGAGGTTCTCACAAGACGTGCTCAGCAGTGGACGTGACAATAAATTATCAAGGGTGCAATAACATCTATGACTGATAGAGCTGTGTCTCCGGTTAGCTTTGAAATAAGACCTTAGCCCATATGATTTGTTCTACATATAGACTGATACAGGCACCAGCCGTTGACCTTCATTCTGTTGTCTTCTCCCGATGCACTAGACCAGCTTTGTGGTCCAGACCCACTCGTCTGAACTCACCTCCAGGGCTGAAGTGAGTGATGCAACTTCCAGCTCTAGGTCAGAAGATGGATGTGAGAGGACATTTCTACCTCAGAGTGGGTTGATACTGGTTTTATCTGGGCTGGTCTGCTCTCCCCTGCAGAAGTCTCATGCCCAGTGCCGAGTGTGTGGGCTATGTTGTGGGTAATCAGCTGAGAAATGGTTTGGCAGGGAAGTGTCCATCTCTGTTGGCTGCTGGTGGTGTGTGTTCTGCTAAGACCAAAGGTTAAAAGAATTCCAGCATTTTACTTACAAAGCTCTTGTTTTCTTCGCGTCCTTTTAAATTAAGATTGTGAAAGCATCTTCAATCAGGACGTGAAAAGAACCTCTTGAGGCCCATGCAATTGCATCTTTCTTAATGAAAAGAGTTTATGGATGTTTTTATCATGATTGAATTGTGCCTACATGAGACAGCATTCCTTATGTATGCTCACTACACTTATTCCTGCCTTTATTATCTAATTTCTTCTTTACCTGCTTTTAGGTTTGGGAGGGTTACTTTGAGAGTTACTTGAGATTTTTTTCAAAGTAATGGTCTGTACAGAAGACAGCAGCTGGGCATCTTTGTGGGGCCACAGTTTGCCTGTGTTCCACAGAACTACTTGTTCCCTTGTTTCTGAGGTCAGTTTAAAGCTCTCATCTCAGTCTCCATGAAAAATCTTCTGAGTATTTCAGAAACCATCCCAGCTGGAGCAGGACTTCTTTTGAGCCAACAAAGCTAATGGTGCCTAATAAAAATCCTTGTAGCTAAGAAAAAAACATGACTGGATGAAGTGTCTGAGTGGAATTAACTACCAGAAGGAACGAGTTCAAGCCCAGTCCAAGTCTTTTTTGGAGCAGTTGAAAACATTTTAAAAACAATCTTCTTGCAATAATGAAAGATAAGAAATTACAGCAATAACAGCAGGAAATTTGGGGCTCTCAACTCATCATCAGCAACAGGCTTTTAAGAAAATTTTAGTAATGGGACAAGAGGTAAGGTAATATCATTACTATAAAGACAAAGGACTGCAGGTAGGAGCAAATAGATCCGTCTTTCTAACAGCAACATTTGGAGACGAGTTATCTTAAACAGGATTTAAAACATCAGTAATTCACAGATCTACCTTTTAATTCCTAACTTGTCTCCTTCTGCCGAAGTTCAAATCTTGTCTTCTTTCTCCTACAGCACTTAATGGATGTTTAGTCGTCACTTCAGGATTTATCTAGCTAAAGCATGACTCCTCATGTTTACTTTCTACACCTTCTTTTCCCAACATTGTACCAGTTTATTATCCTGTGGTCGGGACTGTTCTCAGTCTTGCACTTCTTCCAGCTGTTGGCAGAGGGAGTGTATGCGAGCCATTTTACCCCAGGCCTCCTGCAGGCTGTAATACCCACGCTAACTCCGGTCCCATATTCTTCCTCACTCTCATGCTGCTTATGCTTTGGTGCAAGCACGTCAGGCAGTTCAGTGAGTCCTGCTGTTTCAAGACAAACCTGATTTTTTTGGAAGATTTAGTTTTCAGCTGGATTGGTTCTCTGAAGAATCTCACTGTGAGGTTTCATAGGCTGTAATGTCTGCACCTGGGGAGAAAACTGTCCGGACTTCAGCTGCGCAAAGGTGCTACAGATAGGTACCATAACTTATTACATTTTTCTGTGTAATTTATTCAAAATGCAGCCTTTCTATTCACCATGCAGCTTTTGTTATTGCAAAATTATTATCCCTGGTCTTGATGAAATATCATCCTGTCTCATCAGTGTTGCTGCAAAGACCATTTTCTCATCCTGTCATGTTCCCCAGACAACCCTTGCCTATGCAGCCTCCACCAATTCCCCATTTTTCTGCTGCGTTAAACAGTTCAAACCCAGGGGCCTTCCTGGGCTTTTTTATCCTGACTCTACAGTTCTTAATAGCACTTAAAATATCAACTTTCTTCTCTAGTTGCGCCCTACTGCCATTATATGCTCAGTTTTAAGATGCTCTTTCTCATGCAATTAGCCATGTTAGGGAAGCTTCCACATATCCATGTTATTATTCTCACTGAGACTCCTTCTTAAGACTCCTTTAGTCTGTGATATTTACAGCAGGAAAAAAAAAAGACCAATAGCTGGTGTCCTCAGCCTGTAGACTGCTGTGTCAGACAATATTGTGTTACTGTACCTCTTCTCGTGCTCATGTCTTTTTCTATACTTCTTTTATATTGATGCAGTATCTAATAGAGCAGCATTCTGGCCCAGAGTTCTCACTTTGGGGGGTGGAAGGAGGTTACTACTCCATTTTTATTGACTGCTCACCTTTACTAGGTGTGCAAGTTGCCAGTATACTGATTCATATAGTCCAAAGTTCAAAACAGAAGGCAACATGCATTGGCAAAAATTATCTGAACAGTTCATTCATGTCGTTAGATCCAAGTGTAGAAGCACTGTCTGGAGAAATGTCACGAAGGTCACTTTTTTACAAAATTGTTTGTCACAAACTAAGCAGTATAAGCTAGGATAGAGTGAAAGTAAATAGAAAGAAAAATTTAAAAAAAGAAAACAAGAAAAAGAGAAAATAAAGGTATGAAGAGATCAGGAGCTTCTTTGTTCCATGGGTGAAGTTGCCCAAAGAGACAGATTTTCAATAGGAACTCAAGAGCATATCTCCAGATGACTCATATCTACTACTGGAGACAGGTCTTTGAAAATATTTCTGTGGTTTTCCCGTGGCTTATAGCCTGATTTCCCACATGCTTTTGAATATTTGTCCATTTATGCAAGTGTTCGTAATGAAATCTGGAATGTTTTGAATATCCGGGTAAAAATAGGTAAGCTTAAAAATACCTAGAAAGACATAACTGCTAAGGTAAATAATTATTTTTCTTTGGAGTTTCATGAACTAAGACTTTCAAAATGAATGTAAATGGAGTTATACTATGGAATTACACTAAATAAAATAAAACCTCAAGAGGAGTTTTTGGCCTGATAGCCTTCAACTCAAGCTGAAGAAACCCATTTCTCTGCTCTGATGTTTGTTTTTACGAAGCCATTTTGTATATAACAATGTGATGATATGTTACTGTGGATGTAGCACTAAATATAGCGTGAGAATATGTGTGCTATTTAAAATGGTCATACAAGGGTGTGTAGTGGGGACTGCACTTGCTGTATGTGCAGTACCCTATTTAGAACAGACATATAGGATGGATTTAGTGTACTACAAGTAAGCATTTGAACTGAAGACTTGTAAGGACATGGTGATAGGAGTAAATAAACCAGAGTAGTTAGTGTGTCAAAAGGAATACTGAATTCCTGATATGTGCACAAAATTAGCTATTTTTTTCTATAGTAACAAAAAACATCTCTGGCTGGATTTCATTTTGCACCTAAACTTAATAGTCAGTATTAAATATGGCCTTGATCTTGCAATTTATGGTGAGTGGTTTTTATGCACCTACAAACAAGTCTAGTGCAGTCAAGCAGCTCCTCAGCGCTTAGGCCGTGTTGCAAATTACAGAATTATGGGCTAGTGCTGGTAGGTGCTGCTAGGAGCCACATGTTAATGAATCAACACCTGGTCTCTGTTTTCTGGGAGGAAAAGATGGTCATTCAATTTTCCACAGACTTCTCCCTCTCTCTTCCTTCAGAATGCTTGAACACATCCTGTTACATCTTTAATAATTTTTCTTGACTCTGCAACTTCCATGTAACCAGATAGAGAAGCTGAGCATTTACTTTCTCACTTATGACTGAAGAGCAATTATTTTGTTACTGGCTTTTGCACAGACTTCTTCTATACTGTTCTGCTGCACTTTTCTTTGACATTATCTCCAGTACTAACATCCTTGAGATATAAACTTCCTTCTCGAAGAATTTAAGTTTAGCCATAGGCCGTTGGTTTTGAACACTGAACCTATTTGAAATACGCATATGACTTGCAGATTGATCTTGGAGAACCAACAAAGGACGTGTTGAGGAATTTCATTTCCCTGTAGCAGTAAAAGTAAATGACTTGGTTGATTTGTCACAAGCTAAAATTTTTTTGGCTTACCTGGGAAGCTGAAACACCACAAAATCAGAAAATGAAAGCTACACACAACTCTGATTTCTTAATCTGTGTGTGTCTCTGAAATAAATCATTAGAAGTGTAAATGTCAACACAACTTGAGGGACTTTTAAAACTCTAATCAGCAAAAATATAGTTATCATATTTTGAGAGATTGACTGTATATGTAACAATACAGAATTTTGCTCTTAATTGCATCATTCCTTCAAAGATTATAAGGATTTTCTTGGCTTCCAGAAATAATAAAGGTAGCACAGGGACATACCATTTGCCTTGTGTAAAGAAACCTCTTTCCAGCATTTCTTCTAAGGCCACAAACTTTCAATCCAACATCCTTTGCTTCCTAAAGGAAGAAGTACAAGGATAAGCTGGTTGATGTCTGCATGCCCGCTTCTACCAAAGGTCTGGATGGAGACACGTCTGTGGCAGTCCTGCCCTTTAGGGTTCAACCCAAGCTCCCTCAGCTGCTGAATGCAATAGCTGGTTCTGGGTCTGAGCCAGCTGTTGCAGCAAGGTGAGGAGGAGCTGACACTCCTTGGGCTGTGCAGGAGGGATGGCTTCCCCTGCAGCTCAATGCCCTAGGGAGCACAGAGGGCTTCTCTGACTTGCACGGCACCTCTGTCTCCCCCAGTCAACCTCATTGTCTAGTCCAAGGCCCATCACACAGGAAGAGCTGAGCATTTAAGAGCCCTGATCTGTCTCTGCTTTGTGCCTGTCTTTATTTTGTGTCTCTACTTTAGCCCTGACCTAGGTACACCACTTCCCAAGGCTGGTACGGACTTAACTATAAGTTTGCTAATTTCTTTCTCCTGCTTACATCATACAGTTCCCATTAACACACAGGAATGATAACTTAGCATGTGTTTAGAGAACTCTATTGTCATACTTTTGTGTCCTTAAAGAAATACTTCTGTAAGAATTCAGGAGAGCTAACGAGTTTCCCGGAATCCTTCCTTGCCGGGCTTGTGAGTCCCTTTTATCAGCTCTAGCATGAGAACCAGATCTGCTACAGCTGCCAGCGACTGTCAGCCAACAGTGACTGAGGGAAACCTACCTGCTCATCAGCACTGCAGTCTTGTAGGGTGTTTTTCACTGAAGTCTCATGTCCTTTGAGCGAAATCATGCAGTGAAATGCAGACCATGGCCCGCACCTATGTAATGTGTTCAGACTCTGGCCGAAAGGCTGCACCTCCACATCCAGCAATGCGGGAACACTGCAGTGTCTGTTCCTGCAGAAGCGAGGATGAGGAATGGTTTTTTTGTTTTCATGACATTGGTCTTTCATGTATTGGTAACATATAAAATATTGTCATTGAAGGTGATCTAGAGCCTATACACTGTGTTACAATTCCAGTTGTTCTGGAAGCAAAAGCTATGAAAGCCTAAAGACTATATTCAAGAGAAGCCCATTTAGAGTTGAAGTCAGCCTGTCAAAAGAGATTTCTAAGGCTGGATTGTGGGTAAGAAAAACTGAACTTGCCTTTGAAAGTCTGGCCCCAGATGTGCTAAGCAAAGTGTAACCAGGCTCACAGCACTTCTGAAAGTCCAGCATTCAGACGTCACAGGAAACTTGAGGCAAAGGTTGGAGTGGGACCCAGGACTTGTTTCCAGGTTTCTCTGATCCAGGATGAACATTCCTGTTTACTCAAGAGAAGCATGCCACGTTCAGCTCCATGTGTAAAGGAAAACTTGGTCAGTGCAGAGTTACGAAGACTGTAGCTTGGCGAAGATGCTGGATAAAAATACCAACTCTTCTCATGAGATTTAATGACTGCCAGTAGTCAAGGTGAGGACTGTTTGAAACTTTTTAAAAAGGATTTTATTTAGTCAAGCCAAAGCATTTTCATCAAGAAGACAGAGAACTTTCTGAACAAGAGATGGAAACTTGTTTTCTAATATAGGCATAGGAACATACCTGTCCCTCCTACTTGGCCACATACTTGGACCACCAGAAGACAACAAACCCTTAGTTGTAGGCATAAAAGCTTCTGACAGCACTCTTTTTCCACAGAGAGTCTTGATTTTTATCTGAGGGGCACTGTGACAGCCATGGACAAGCCAAGGTAAGGGATGGCATCTGGGAGAAATGCCTGGAGCAGAGCACGATGAGCCTTCCAACCCTGCACTCAGCCTAACCAAGTCCAGGGATACATGTGATGAGACTTGCTCCAAAGCTGGACAACCTTGATGAGAAATACATCTGAAAAAACTTTCAGAGTTTGAAATATTTTGTCTGGCTCTGGCAGCAGTCTCTGCACTAGAGGGAGCGTGAGGACAACTGTGTCCTGGTGTCATCCAGATAATGGGGTGATGGTCTGCAACTAGCTCCGTACCACTACCAGCCTTCACATGGCTGGAGATGGCTTGGCTTCACAAAACTGGGCTTGTACAGGGATTTTCCATTCTCTGGGTCACAGGCCCTCCCAAACTTTTCTCCAGAATTAGTTTTTGTCTTAATCCATGACTGGGCCTTTTCACATGACTGAGGTCTACTACTGTGAGGGAACAGGGGGGTCGGTAGGGTGTCTTTTTTGTTTCTTTAATAGATGATAATGTGGAGTTTTTGGTCTGTCATCTGTTGCACCACAGAGGAGAGCAGGAACCTAAGCAATGAATGAAACCCTGAATAGAAAACACTGTTGTTTCATTTCTTTTAGAAAAAAAGAATATTGCAGGGGCTAATAGCATGACTTAACATTTGAAAACTTTGCATTCCCCCTCTGCTTTGGAGAGTAAAAGGGCCTATTATCATTTCCAGGCCAGATGTTTTAGTTTATTGAGCCTGTTTGATCCCTGCACCTGTCTAAGACCAACAGTTGCTGGATTAGTGTAAGGAGCTGAATTAAAAAATCTGGACAACTGTTGCTGAACAAGTGAATGGTGTGAAAATGAGCAGGCTTTTGGTATAAAGGATTTACTGTTTGTGACACAAGGCAGTACACATCATTTATAGTGCGAAATGAGCGCGCAGCATTCATTCTGCATGTCCATGTGCTGGAATATACATTACAAAGTGACAATTACAGGAACTTCCAGTGAGGGAAAGAAAGGGAGGGGGGAGTGAGGGAAGCAGAGGACACATTACACCATCCATCTGTGAGACAGCCGTTCAGTTACAAGGAATTATATATTATTTCTGGTGGATTATGCTGATTTTAAAAAGAAGAATTTGGTTCCTGCCCCTACAGCGAACATTGCGGTGCATCCTGAAGGAAGCAATGGCTTTTCGCTTGCCCCTTTCCTGCACTGTGGCTCTCTCCTTTGCTCCCTGCTCCCTCAAACGTAACTGTCATAGAAGTTTTCTTTCCTCCTTTTTTTTTTTCTGTTTTGACTAAAATGCCCTGTGCCACATGACTTAGAGAGGTTGCTTCATGTCTCGGTTCTTTTCAATATAGCTGCAAGTACAGCCAGCCCTAGTGGGTCAGAGACCAAGATCCATCTTGCCTGGTAACCTGCTTCTGACAGCTGAGATTAAGTGGATGGCTAGTGTTCATACATCTTTACAGCTTAAAATCCCTCAGAACAAATATGCCTCAAACACACACTCTAGAGGACGAACTGCAAGAGGTAGCTTGTTGGAAAGCTGTTTCGCATGCTGCCATTGTACAACTTGCTTTTGCAAAGAAAAAAATAAGAAAAAAGAAAAGCAACAGTAGTGACTGTATAACTTCTTGAATCGTGGTTGCAATCCAATGTAATGCAGAGTATTGCGATTTGTGTTTGCAATCCATTCACTTCTGCCAATCAAGGTATAAATCTTGCTCGTTCATATTATCACTGATTTACTGCTTATATACAGCGGAGCCCAAAGATTAGGGGCAGATGTAGGTGTGACAGTAACAGTTAAGCGAAGATAAATGGTTCCCTTGTTGTGTGACCTGGGCCTTGGACCATTTACTGTACTCCACACAAACAGAGGTCACTCCCCTCCCTGCTCCCCCCACTTCCCCCAGCCTTGCCTATTAAATCTGCCCTGTCCGTTTGGAAAAAGTCCAGCAAGTATTCATATACTCAGCATGGGGCTGTTCCTGCCTGTGCAAAGATCATGCCTGAAGTTATTGAGATTAAGCACTATGGATGTTACTTCGGCTTTGTAGGTGGAAGCACAGCAAAATAAAGGCACTCATCCAGCATCAGACAACTCATTTTATGGCGAGACGCGAAACCAAATATCCTATGTGACAGCTCAGAGGTTTAACCACAAGTTCATATACACTCCAGCCTTTTCAATGCCTTATTCATGTGTGTGCACTAAACCTGTATTGGTGAAAATAAACTGACGTAAGTGACTATGACTTGAGCAAGGACGTTCTTATGTGTCTAAATGCAAAGGTAGGCTTGGTTCTCATTCATTGGGAACCCTTTTTACGCCCAGAGAGAAGACAGCTTGCGAGGCTTGTTTAGAGGCTGGTGTGATAGAGGCAAGACTTGCTTCTTCCCAGCACCTTTTTAGATGTTGTTGAAGAGGGACTGACCCATTGCACAGGCAGGTGGCTCAGCGTAGAGCCTGATATGCTGACGGTGCAGATGTTCTCTGCATTTGGAAGACACTGCGTGTGGAGAAAGCTTAGAAATCAATTAGTTCCACATTTCAAAAGGTATGCTTGTGTGCCCTCTCTCCCTTTGCCATATTTTACTGATGTAGGTTCCTGAACTCCATGACTTCCAGTGGACTAGTGCCTAAAAACCTGTAAACTCCTGGCTTCTGGGCAATTATGACAATTAGAAAGCAAGAATAGTACATCTCAAAATGTCCTGTGTTGATGCAGCTGGACAACTGCACTTTAGTTCTACTGCTTGTTGTGGTGCTTGACACATGTACAGCTAGTAAAATGACAAAAGCTTAACATCAGACACCATTTCAGTATCTTCATATAAAATCTGTGAATAAGGAGAAAACCTTGTTTTCTTTAGGAAATCTTATTTTATAGAGCTAATAAAATGACAAAAGCTTAACTTCAGGCTGTTTCAGCATCTTCATATAAAGTCTTTGAATAAGGAGAAAAACTTATTTTGTTTAGGAAAAACTGAGTTTTCATTCAGAATATAGAAGGTGCACCTCATTACTTATTAATGTGCTTATTAATTACTGCTTTTTAATAGGAATATAGTTACAGGTTTTAGCTAGAAAATGGAGAAAGTACAAAATTTTGTGCAGGTTTCTTGTTTGGTTTTGTTTTGCTTTTGAAGCAATTGCTCTTTTTAAAGTGTTGAACTTGTGCAAATACATACATAAAGATGTGTATTCACATAGCTTGTCTGTGTATTTAATGCTGTATATAAAAGACTACTTTTTCTTTTGCTGCCTCCATACTGTAATGAAAAAGTATTTCACTAGGCAACTAATTTTACATTTTATTGTTGTTTTCCACTGGAAAAATTAGGGTTTTGTTAAAGATCTTCTTAAAAGTCTAATTTTTTCTTGGTCATGGTAACCAAGGTAAAGAGTCCATCTAACCAAATGAGATGTGGCTGGCTAGGTTAAACTTTGGCGTAATTGTTCTAACACTGGTTGTTGCATGCAAAATTAATAGAACCACTGAAACTGGTGACTGGCTTTACTAAAGAAAAAACAGATTAAAATGCTGAGTAAAATGCTGAGTAAAATATTGAGTGAAATTCATTTCTTAAGTGCCCTTCCAATTTCAGTTCTGTGATCTCTTCATGCAGCTGCACTTCTGGGATGGTGATTTATAATAACCAAGCTGGGTGCTTTTCTGTTTGGTGTCGCCAGCAGGCTACATACAGCTGTCCCAGTCCAAGGCACACAGCAAGAACTCTGCCAGTCTGGTACTTCCACAGTCACCTCTGAGTTCCTCAAAACAAATTATCAGCCACTCTCTCTGCTCCTGAACTCATCCAGAGTATATCACTGGCATGAAAAATGCTTTTGTATTTTGACACTGACTTGCAGACATGCCAATGAGTTGACATGTCTCTTAGTTATGAGATAGTCGGTTAGCTTAATTTCTCTGACTCCATAACAGCTTTAATGATTATTATTCTCAGGCAGTGCAGCTACTCTGAGCCATGGGAAATAATGGCACATACATTCTTCTTGTTGGATCAAACCCTTGTGCCCTGTCCCCTCTATGAAGAAGCTGATGAATACCTGCAAGGTGGGGGTCAATTGCATTAGAGCACCTGCCAATAAAAATTTTGGTAATGCCAAAATGTCCTATATTGTTTGCATGAGAATGCAAGAGCCAGTCAATTCCCTGTGACGTAAATAAGAAACGGAAATTCATGACTGGCTCCTGTTGGCCATTGTGTCCCTCGGTGGGGTTTGCTCTGTAGTGGCTGATGTCACACATGTCCAGTTCCCAGCTAACCACAAAATTCAGTAAGAAAAAAACGGTTTCTAACTCTGATTATGGACTTCTGCAGCGAGAGGTAACTAGAGACTAGACACGGCAAGGCTCCCAAGGGTCCTGCTTGAGCTGGGCACTTCCTTGAAAAGGACTATGCGGGTACAAAATTGTCACACACTGATAGGAGGAGAGGGGAGCATGAGACTGTTGTGAAACATGTAGTGTCTTTGTCAATATGAACATTTTTTAACTTCAATCTACTCATACAGCTTTTATCAGAGCTCTGAGCCTTCTGAAGGACAGCTGAGTGACATGCTGCCTTTGAAGAACCAGTGGTATCACTGGCAAGACATCAATAGACAAAACATTAAACTCACCTGGCCTGTCTTGTATGTCACCCAGCCCTGTTTTAGCCACTAGACTTTAATGAAAATCCACTGCTTTTGTTAGTCAAAGGCTAATCCAGGCAGAGAAGGAAGGGGAGCTGCAGAATCACCAATTCCCTTGTATGGGAAGGATTAAAGGTGCCAATTTTGACATTCTGCATATTCTTAAAATTCTTGTGCTGTCTGCACATGAGGGGAAAAAAGAAATAGAAAACAAAAGCAAACCCAATGGACTGCATTTTGTGTGCTGAGCCTGAGCTCCTGCAAGCCGGAGACCTGTTTTGTCATTTTGTACTCGCGGTTTAAAATCACACTAATCCTTCCAAAACGGTGTTGAGTAAGGAAGAAGTAAACAGGCTAATGCCAAAATCCCCCTGTTTACTGGATTACTCAGTGGTAAGAAAACAAATTGGTTCCCTGTGTTGGGGAGTGGGTTGAAACAGGGAGACCCATTCCCAGAGGGGAAAGGGGGGGTGTGGATGCAGACCTTGGGGTACCATGTTCTTTGTCAGATGGTGAGATGGTGGTAAAGAAATTAAGAAATTCATGACTCTACCTCCTTTCAAGTCTATTTGACAATATACACCTGGAGTGAGTATGTGGTCTTCTCCCTGAGTGATGGAGATGTTGTATTTAACACTTCTGTGAATTCATCACATAGCTGAACAAGGAAATAATCAGGACCTGGTTACTGTCATATATGCCAAAGTTCTGAAATATTTCAAGTAAAATTAGTATGAGACAGTTGAATTCAACAGACATTCAGGAGCATGCCTCTTGCAAATCCTCCTGTTTCCCTTTAAGGTTAATTTAGCTGAGTAGTCCTGTGGAACTAGGCTGTCCATACCTGTTTCTCTTTCTAAATTGTTCAAGTAAATGTCCCCAACTAACTTATAATCAGCGTGCTATTGAATTTCAGCAGACTGAGCATCTTTGATGTCGTGGAAGTCTGAGAAAACTGGAGCTGTCTAGTACCAGAATGCATGTAGACTTGTAGAAAACATCTGAATCCCACCTCTTCTAGTCTGTAGCATGTTAGTGGATTTTTGTGATTCCCTGAGGCAGACCACGTTTTAAAATTTTGAGATGTGTGTGGGATAGCTGATGAGAGGATGTCTGCTTTGAAACAGTTACAAGTAGTGATGTGGGACAAATGCTGTGTATGGCTCAGGGTGGTTTATGTGACATTGGAACCAGCTGAAGAACAGGAGGGTAAAGTACGGGCACTGGCTTGGGTCTCACCTTGGCCACAGAAGTACAGAAGCAGGGATGGTTTTTACCTAACCTCTGTTACATTACCTGTCAGGGAACTTCTGTTGGCAATTAGTTTCTTCACAGTATATTAAATAATCTCTGGGTTTAGTAAGAAGAGACGGAAATGCTTATTACCACTATTTTATTAAACTCTTGGAATGCACCTCATTTTTAGGTGAATTACAGATGTGCTAGATTCTTCTCTGAAGCAATCACGGCATCAGTCTAGTTATGAGTGAAACCATCTTTGGAATTGCTCATTGATGCTGACTTACTGAATCCTGAGAAGAAGCCAAATCCACCAGTCATGGTGATGGCTGTAAAAATCCTGAAATTGGGGACTGTAAAATCCTGAAATTGTCCAGACGTTTCAGCATAGTCCAGTGTTAGGACAGCACACTAAGACTAGATGGAATTGTCTACCTCACATGACGGACAATCAACACATAAAGGCATAAACACATAAAGTTTAAAGTTATTTGAATTTGGTTCAGAAAACAAAATGCCATCTTTATACTCACCTTGGGTTGATTTGAAATGAAATTATCAAAGAACCAGATTAAAATGTTTTATTCAATCTTTTTTTATTTTGTTTTTGATTAAACACTCTTCAAAAAAATAATTAACACAGACAATGTCACTATGAATTGAAAAATTAAAAGATGCTAAAACAAGTAATATGTTCTGATGGTTCTGTTTCATTGTACCTTGTGAAACTTGAGTTTTTTAAAGATTTTGATATTGCAAATCGGCTTTTCTGTGAAAATGTTTGTCTATGTTGCAATCATTTTGCGAGGTTCTTGTTGAGGCCAGCTATTTTCTTTTTTAAAACTATTTTCACCTGACACTTACATACCCGGCTGAAGTGTTCTGACAGCTGCTGAGGGGATATGTTTTAACTAACCTGCTATATTTGTGATTCCCATGGTGCAGCTCGTAATGTTAACATGCTTATTTTTGCAACATGAGAGGGAGAGCTGAGGCACAAGAACAGTCAAGCCCAGGTCCACAAAAGCAGCTAGAAAGAAGAAAGAGTGAGCCATTGAACCTCACCTCGGTGAGACCAAGGGGTCAGAAGTACTCTCCATATCTGTGCTGAGGCTCTGCCACTGTTCAGCAAGGACGATCAGGTTAATGGGCTCAGTCACAGAGAAAACCAGATCTTGCTTTTCAGCCTGGTGAGGGAGTCCCTCATCAGGGAGAGAAGGTCCCGTGAGCTGGCCATTGGCCTTGACGTGCGTATCCATTTTTCATCAAGGGTGCTGTTGACAGGAATCAGAGGTCAGAGCAGATCTCTCTCCTCTCCTACTTTCATCTCGAATGAACGCGCTTGCCTGGTTATGGAGTCATGCTCCTTCTTGCATGACCTTGGTCTTGCTGACCCTTTGAGTTGTTGGCTGAACCCCTCAGGGACAGCAGAGGCCAGATGCATTCCTGCAGAGCCTGTGTGACTAGACAAGGGCCTCCCACTCCCTGTCTCATTGCTCTGAGCCGTTCTTTGGAAAAAGAGCAAGTTGCCAGCTACCACCCAGGAAGGTGCACCTTCTGAGAGAAGATGTAGGCTATGGGAAAGCACTTAAGCTGAGTGAGGCAGCAGAAACTCAGGTATAGATTTGCTCATCAGTGTGGCTTGTTCCTGTTCTTGGGCATCAGACTCCTTGGGTCTATTGGGGCACATGAACTCTGCTCCCAGACCCCAAGGGCTAGGATCGTGTTGTAGGGTTGACTTCACGCAACTTCTGTGAGAATGCACAGGAAATATGTTGCATTTAAAGTACCTGAAATAAGGTCTCCCACAGTCAAAAGCTAGTTCTCCAGTTCTGCTCTGCCCTTGCCTCCAAGGACAGGGAAATAATGGAAAAAATTTGCACTGCCAGATAATGGGTAATCTACAGGGGCATTGGACAAAATCTCTGTGGGGCATAGCAAGGGTTTACTGGTCCCTGGCAAACTTATCATGAGAGGGTAATAAGACCCCTCCTACCTGCCTGTAACTGATCACAGCCACTCTGTGGCTCATAAACTGTCATCACAAATAAATTATTCTATGTAATTTTTATAAATGAGTGTAACTGTCACTAACGTCCAGAAATTGAGACAGGTGGAAAAAGACATTCGCTGTGAAATGTTCCCTCTGTGAGTAACATAGTAGAATCAGGTTTGTAACAAAAATATGTATTTTAGAGTAGAAGGAACAACAAACATCCTCTGTCGTAAGAGAGCAGATGCCATTAACTAAAAAGCAACATAGAAAGCACTTTTGACTTTTGCTTTCTAAATGTAATCTAACATTTACCCACCACAAGCCAGAGGTCAATGTCTCTTCCCTTCTAGCAAATGCTGGCTATGGAAGAAAACTAAGGAGTAGTGTTCTTTCTTTGAGCAGTGCTTCCATTAGCAGAAATACTCCTGTTTCTGAGTGGCTTTGCTGTTGAAGCACATGGCCACCATGCTTAAGAGTTTTAGATCTTTTAAAGCAATAACTACAATAACCCCTTTTAAGCCAAAAATCGTCTTGAACTTTCACTTCTAGACATAAACTTCCAACAAAAGTTTGTGGCATCACCAAATGACTGAGCTTTGCCTTTTAAACTTTAGACTGGGGGTGAAGAACACTTTTATTCCTTCCTCCAGGCTTACGTTCCCTTTGCAGTGAAGTATCCATTCTTCTTTTACTCTTCAAACTGAAGTAGGGAACCGGTTCACTGATATGTGCTCTGTTGGTTACTAGTAAGTGAATGGGTTATTGTGGCCTCATTTTATGAAAATCCAGCAGAACAGCCACCATCTATGTTCCTGCCAGCCCTGGATGTTTCTTGCTGCTTTTGGAGCATAGGGAGCCTCTCAGGCAGCACAGAGCTGAATTAGGGATGCCTGTATTTCACTGTCTTCATCCTTAGCAAAGGTTTGCTACAACTGCTGAGCCGGTCTTTCCATTGGTCTTCACACTGTCTTGTACTTCAAAGTAAATATAAAGGATATTAAGCACTAATAAATCAATGGCAATATTTTGTACATTCCTTGCAAATGATGATTCTCCTTGGGAAAAGAGACAATCGATCACGTCTTGTCTGGAATATGTACTCGCATCCCTGAAAATTTTCTATCTCTGAAAATTTCTACGAAGACTGTATTTTGTTCCCTGATGCATGATTTGATAAGGTTTCGTGTGGCTTCTATACAAAGTGAAACATTTTCTCCCTTTTATTTTCTATTGTTTTGGTTAAGACTTGCCACTCAAGATACAGTTTTTGTCACTGAACCAGGGACTTAAGTCCGCTTTTCCTGAACAACTCTTGAAAAATTAGTATCAAAGATTATTACCGTCGCTTTTGTGCATGTACGTATTTTTTAACAGTGGTAGCAGACAATTAAAAATATGAACACAAAGTTAAGAATTTTTACAGCTGAAAAATGGCAAGTATTTTATTTCATGACAAACATCATATGCTGTTCCGGAGAATTAGTGTGTAAATATGTCCTTTATGCTCTTCACAGAAGCCCTTTCTCTGTATAATACAGTGCATATTTATTACAAAAACATTGTAGCAGAAATCAGAGTGATTCTAAGCCAAGGTAAAGGTACTTCTTAGATTGTAAATAGCTGTATTAGAAGATATATCAGTATAGTTGTACTTTGATTCAGTCTTTCCTTTGAGAAGAAATCCTATTCATGTGTTAGTGTTTTGATATAGTCAGCCTCATTTGGAGGTATTCAGTGCTTTTTGTGTGGGAAACCATCTAACAGGAGATACTCAGCTCTTTATGAATAGAAACTCAATTTCTTAAGTATAATAGAGATGTTCATTGGGTCTGTCCTTGTGTTCCATCGTTGAAATTCAAAATATATGTTCATAAACAAAAAGTGACATTATTCAGTCCACATCCAAAAGGATAGAAACCTAAACATTTCCTTATGAAGATAAAATTAGGTAGCATGTAACAAAAAGGAGAGGCTTTTTTGTAATGTAGTATAACTAGGTACAACAAACAATGTGGAGTCTATAACATTACAACAAATACACCACAGACTTTAACGGTGGTTTTCTCTGGAGTATTCTTTGCATGGTGCTGAATATCTAAGAGCAGCTAAACAGTATTTTTTGTTCTGAAAAGAGTGGGTGAGACTAAAGAATGATTTGTAAATTTGGTCAGTTCCTCTTCACGATTTTAAGTCAGGGTAATTCTGAGTTGGCTGCTTGCAAAGGAGCTGGTCTTGCTCACCCTGGGGAGTTTATCATTGGCTTCAGAGAAAAATTATTTGCTAGGGCAGCAAGAGTTTAGCTGTGTACAATGGAAAGAATCTTTTTTTATATCTCACTTGGTTCCAGTAAGGGTGAACCTAATTGTTAAAACAAGGTTAATTATAAAAATCTCTGCGGGCAATAAAATTCCAAAGACTGTTTTTCTGAGGAGAAGATTCAGTGTTTTGGATTTAGAGACAGAAGCACAATCACAGGGAACTGGGAGAAATGCCAGGCTGCTTCTCGGTGTCCCCTCTCCCCTGGTATCTGATTCTCTCTGTGTCTGTTCTTGTAACAGAAGTTAAAGTGCCACCGTGGGACTTCTCCTGAGCTCCACAGAGATTTCAGGGAGTGCTGGACCCCAGGGCTCACTGCACTAATGACCTGCATCCATGGGACCATCCATCACTTGCACAGCCCCTGTGTGCTAGGACGGATGTATCACCATGACTTTTGAAGCCACATACTGGTGCCTATGCAGGTTGTCCACAAACTACTTTTGCTGCAGGTGAAGATGTGTCAGGTGCCATCAGGGAGCAGGGCTGCGAGCTCTACTCTGCAGCAACCTAAAGGAGTTTCACAGAATCACAGAACAGCTGACATAATAAGATGCCTCTGGAGATCATCCGGTCTACTCTTCTTGCTCTATGTGACCTAGAGTTTTCAGTATCTCCAAGGATGGAGGCTCTACAATGTCTCTGGGCAACCTGTAGGGTTTGATACTGGGTATTCAACACGTTCGATATTCTTGATCTGTAATGATTGTCCTCACTTCATGGGGCAGCACTCATGCGTGTTGGTCTAACTCAAGACAGCACAGGAGACTATTCCCACCAGCCTCCAGCAATTCCTCTGCAAGGTCCATGGTAGGCAGCAGCCCCAGGGGTGCTGGCTAGGCTCCCCCATGCTCCCAAGCATGAAGCTACTGCGTTCAGGCTCCTGGAGCTCTGCCTCACAGTGGAGATGGAAGCCTGTCAGTGTGCCTGGGATCTCTTCCATTGTTTAACTGTACCATTGTTGATCTTGCCTGTAGGCACCAGCATCCACTGCCTACAGCTGGCACAAGCATTAAAGCCCCCAGTAAGATCTGGAGGGTGAAGACCATGCAGCTGATGGGTAGTAACCACTGACAGCCACTAGCTCTGGGCAAGTCCAGGGCCAAGGCCTGCCATGAGACTCCCGGTAAGGGTGTCAGACCCACTGGGCTACCAAGAGTATCAGAGTGATGGACAACGTCTGAAACTAAGGGCATAAGGGTGAGGAAAAACTTCCTAAGCAAGCTGGCTGGGCTGCTGGGACACAGAGAAACAGCAGCCTATCATCACCAGGGCCCAAGCAAAGCCACTTCTTGCCTCTCTGCAAGTGGAATGCCAAAGAGGCACAAGATAGATAGCGATATGTGGGTTTTCTGAGAAGTACTCTTCCAAGAATTTTGCTCAAACCTCAACAGGTTTGAGAACCTGAGAACAGAGCTTAAAAAGCTTTTCCCATGTTAAAATACACTGCAGGAACTTTAACTCAGCAAGGTTTAGGCATCTGATTCCTCAGCAGGACCTATGTCCTGAACTCTTACTCCTGTGAGTGTATTGGACTCTCAGCAAAATGGCAGGGACTCTTGAAGATCCCTCTCTGAAGTTCTGAATGTGAGTGTCCCTGAGAGTTGACAAGAGTTGGATTCCTGAAAACTTTTGGAAAAAATACTTTGGCACTTAAGCATAAGATTTTTCTTAACAAAATCAACATGTGCAATTGTTTACATTACTATTTTATCTAAAGCATAATATGCCTTTAAAGCTATACCTGTTCTTCCTGAATTTCAAAAGATCAGTTTAGGAAGTAAAGCAAAATGGAAACATTTAATTACTTTTTTCATTCTAAACCTCTTTTTAATTATATATGGGTTTTCTTTCCTGTCTTGTGACAGAGACCTGGTATACTCATTCGTTCTGTTCTCACAGTGCAACTTGAGCTGCACTCAGTGTTATGTTACTTCCTTCCTGCACCGAGGAACCTCTATCATGCCCAATTTACACTCTTTGCTTTCACTACACATTGTGTCAGCATTCCAGGCTGCAGTTAACGGTGATTAAATAAGACAGAAATGCCTGAAATCCACTAGTGATCCTGCCTGAAGCACAGGACCTGACAACTTCTCTGCTACTTCTGCAAATTGCTTGCCCTCTTTGCTCAAATGCGAAAGTTGGGTTTTTTCTTCAGAAAAAACCAACAAATCTTAGCCTGGAAAATAGCTCTTCAGTTTTGTTTAACAACTTTTAAAACTTCACTGACATGTGACCACATCTGTCCTCCTCTATTGGCATGATACTACCCAAGTGTACAAAGCACATGCTTTGACTGTGTTCAGTTGCTTGGAGATATAAGCTTGACTTCAGCTCCTTTTGGTGTTTGGTACTCTCTGTCTCTTTGTAGAGAGTTATTAATTGTCATGTCAAAACTGCCAAGTTCCACTGGGATGAAAAAAAAGGAGATTGCGAAATCAATATGAAAATAAATAGTCAAAACTTAGAGTTGAGTAACATCTTTCCCCAAAACTATATTCCAGCCTTTCATGAAACTTGTTATATTTCGAGTGCATGCTGTCAAACCACTTTTAGCCTGTTTTGCTGAAATGTAGGATTTCTGTAAGTAAACTCTGCCTAGTCTGTACATGTGGCTGTTTGCATGCTGTTGTCCTTTTCAAAAACATCTGAATGAAGAACAGAGGCATCCATGATATTGAACTCCTCTCTTGAGAAAGCTACTTCACACTGAACTCAGAAGTCTTGAGAAAGCTATCAGATAAGTGTAGGAAACACACTAAGATTAGTACTTTCCCTAAAGGGGAATGTTGTAGTTTGAGCTCGCTCAGGTTACTAGGGAGCAGATAATCCATGCAAAACAGTCGTAGAAAACCTCTCTGCATGACTTCTGCTGCTCATGGGATTACTCGCTTAAATTCCTGTTCCTCGTCTGCTCCTGCTGGTAGGGCTGGGCTGGCCATCTCTGCTAGCCTCTACTTACACTGCAGGTGTCATTTTCCAACAAACTCTTTCCCTTGCTCTCTCCCCCAGTCCCTGGGACCTGCATGGAGGAGTTACTTGGGCTGCGGTTACGAAAGTAGCAGCTGATCAGAGGGCAAGCAAGGGCTCGATGACCTACAGACTGATGCTTGCAAACATGTCTGTTGTGACCACCTAGTCTGTGGTATCATTTCGATTAATTTGTTTCATCAGTACAAAAGCCCTCCTTTAGCTTCTCCCCAAGAGTACTGAAGCGTATCCTCCATGAGCCAGTGCAAGTGCAATGTTCCTCTCCTAAAGAGCACGGCTTCAAATCGCCCCGTGCTGCATCCAGGATGTTGGCTGGAGCAAGGCTCTGCCATGGTAAATCTGTGTTTCAGCTTGGTTGCCGCAGAGTTACCACTCCCAAGCGAGCAAACACAGAGCTCAGGCAGATAATCGACACTTGATTTAGCGGGGTTTGTGGATGCCAGAAGGGTGTGGAGAGGAGGACACGCGTTCTCCTAAACAGCAGGATGCTGGTGGAAGGCTTCGAGGCGGGATCGCTGTAGTAGGACTTCCTCCTCTGATCAGAAGAGGAGATAAGAATGAAACTCTAGCTAGAGAGTCTCCTCTCAAAAGGAAGATTTAATGGCTTCTGAATGATCATGTATCCATCTAATGCATTTAGCCTGTGTCAGGAGAAAAAAGAAAAAGAAAAGGGTTAGGAAACACAGGTCTGATCTTAAAGCTACTATGAAGCAAATCTCAACATACAAAGAACGTTAAGTCTCTTTAAAAACATTCAGAGAAAACAATAGAGTCAGAAAGCAATTGATTTGTATGTTTAGGAAATAAACATAATAACTGGAAAAAACACCTATTTTAGGAAGAACTGAATAAAGACAAGGACTGGGGTTATTTTTTGTTTCTTCTTTAGGTCTTTTCTCAAGACGGTACTAACTTACAGATAGCACAGTACATAGTTCAGGACAGTGAAACTTGTGCCTTGTCACAATATTGATGTGAAAGTTTCATTAAGGAGGGCTCAGACACTGCCTTTGCGGCAGTGTAAACGTGACCATTAATTGGAGTGAAGGGGACAGGACAAGTATGCCATGAACAGGCAGTCCTGACAAAGGTACGCCTTTCCAGCCATCGAAAACATTAGTGGGGTAAGCAGAAAAGTTAAGAAAGGTGGACAGAAAACAAAGCAAATATGAGAAACTTTTGGACTTTTGAGGACTATTTGCAGAGCACCTCTGACACGCTAAAAATCCAGTGTCTTTTGTCAGCTGTAAGTACTGATCTCTGCAATTCGGGGTAGTTGGTAGCGTTGGCACATTTCTTGTGAGGCACTTCATTGTCAGCTGTCTGTGGTTTTAGTGAACTCTATTTATTTTTGTTGCTTCTTAAATATGCGTAGTATTATGTACCCACGCTCTAACAAACAGAGATGTGAGGCGCGCACCAAAGTAAGCTCACTTGGATTTGCACTAACTTCAATGCAATCCCTTTTTTTTGTGCTTTGATGACAACAGTCATTGATTGAGAACTCAGTCCCAGATGCGATGGATCCCTCTGCCAACCTTGTTCCTCACCTCAAGCTTTTGACCAGTCCCACTGGAGGTGCTGTGAATGATGGGCTCCCGTGCTGTCTTGTGTCGGTTGGAGCAAGGCAGTTGTTTGCACTCCTCCTGAAACAGGAAGAAGGGCAGAGGGAAAGGCAAATCAATGTATATATGCTTTAATGATGTGAGAGTAGTTCTTTCATGCTGCAGACCTGCTCAGCCCACAGTACAGAACAGTTTTGAGGAATGTGCTTTTGGGGATTGGCCTCCCAGATCCATTTGGAGCAAATGGAAAACAACAGGTACAACTTAGTATTATTAGCTCAACAGCCCATACCACGAGATTGTAGCTCACATTCTGCAGAAAAGCGAAGGCCAACCCTGCCCGGAGGTGTCAATCTCTCAATGTCCCCCTGTTCCTCCCTCCCCCTCTCTTTCAGTCATTTCTAAGAGACTTCAAACAATGATTTTGTCATTGCTGCAGGTTAGTGAGCACGGTTCACCTTCTTCTCTTGCCATTAGGGTCTTTCATGTCGTATTATTGGGGTCTCTAATCTTCCTGCCCTTTGTTGAGCATTGTGAGCCTTGCTGCAGCTGTTCTGGATGAGTTTAATCTAACTCACTGGATAGATGTGTGGATGAGACTCTCCAAACGCTTGTGTTGTGCTTAGACGTTATCATGAAAACACAGCAGCCTTGACCTTTCACGTAACTTAGCTAGCCATGAACGGTGGCAAGCCCTGTCCCCCCGCCACAGAAATTTCATGCCTGCTCATCGCTACTGTGATGCAGAAGAACATTTTATCTGCCTTACTTTTGACATCTTAATTTGGTTACAGGGCCTTTCTAGAAGGTGTTCTTTGTATATTTTCATCCCTAGCTTTTGCCTGCTGGCAGGTATTAGCAGAGCGCAGCCTGGACACTCTCATTTGTTGAACATGAGCTAATTAGCACTTTCAAATGGTTTAATGGATTGCACCGAAGTCTTACGGAAACAATGCTTCTTATCTACCTAGCAATGATCAGGAACACAAATTAGTAGATCCCATTCTTCCTCATAATTGCATTAAATCAGCTAATGTCTTAGCTGGAGTGGTACCTATGTGAATCCATTTCTGAAAGCTGTTACACCTTCCACTTTATTTTGTCTCTGTGTGCCTTTATGTTTATACTTGTTGCAGGGAGAATATCTACATGTTGCTGTTTCTTCTAGTTTGTAGTTCTCACTTTGTTTTGGTGCTGTTTGCCGTTCGTAATGAGATCCTAAGAGATGACACAGCTTTATGATGAAGGGTTACCTTCTATTTCTTAATCCCTTGTTATGCAGTGTTACATGTATTAGATAGTTTACATATTAGATGTTAATTGAAGGGAAGCAGATGGAATCTGTCAGCATCAGAAAGGCTGCGTGTTCAAGTTTCTGAGCCAGCAAAAGCAATCCTCTGGTTTGCCAGGAAGGCAGCCTGCTGAATAAAACTGTTGTGTGTCAATGGACCATCAAAACCACAATTTCTTTTCAATTTAGCATATAATGGGATTGATTAATAATATAGAAATTATAAGGTAGTTAAGAATAACAGACTTGCTGAGCAGCAGCTTCTGCTTATATCATTATATCCTTGATGACAAAACAGCTTTGATGCCAAACATGAAATGTTTTGCAAAAATCTAGCAATTTTTGTTTTATTCACTACTCTTCTTCCACCCTCCTGCAAACAGATTTATTTCTGTGTAGCGAAAAAAGTCAATGCATTTTTTTTCTACTGCTGGTGCTTCGAGATTTCTGTATATATCTGATATGCACATGAACTTATTTCTCCAAATATGCAGGGTAAATTGAAGGGTGGGTTCTGAAGCTGCTAGTATACACACAGCTTCTGACGGGAAGGGGCTAAGTGGCTGTACTTCCAGGCTCTGCCTTTTGCTCACCATGTCCCATCTCAGGAACACACTCGAGTATGGAAGTAAACAAGGAAAGAATTTGGCCCCTGTGGTGGTGAGTGTCACTGGCCAGTGAGCTGCAATATTATTTGTTTTCTCTCTTTGAGCGTCTTGCTGATGGTGACTGTTGTGTCATGGCTGCAGAGGGGATGCTCTCTGACAGCTGTGCTGGTACACGTAGTGACACAAACATTTGCCCCCTTGAAAATTAGATTAGGAATCAACTTCTGTCACAAAAAGCTTTAAGTAGTCTTCAGAGCGTTCAGTGTGGAGATGAGCAGAGGAAAGTTCAGGACCAAATGGGAAGAATAGTTGAAGGCAGGATGAGACATAAGGAAAGAAAATGTAGAGACTACTGTAATGGATATTTATCAATATTATACTCCCGGTTTTGACTTTGAACATCTCCAAGCTCTGTTCTTGACCCCAAGTGTGGAGTCTGTGTTCACCTGAAACATATTTTTCTATTGTGTCTTCCTGCCCACCAGAGTAGGATCTGACAGAGTGATGAAGTGGTTCTGCTGTATGAGAGAACAGAAGGGAAAAAAGGGAAAAGGAGGCTGTCAAAAAGGGGATGTGGCATGTTTGTGTACAGATCCCTTTGGTAGCTTCCAGCTTTTCACATCCTTATGCAAAGCAGACATCTTCTGACGGTGGGGTGCAGCCATGGGGTTGTGTGCAGCCATGTGTTTGGTAAATGCTTGAGGAGAACAGGGCAAGATCTTGGCTTCCACAACACTCCCAGTGCATGACTGGGCATCACCTCTCCGAAATAAAAATAGGTGCAGAAACAACATCTTGGTGCGTAGCAGCTTACAGACTGACAGGCGTGCTTCAGTGAATGGGTTTATGTTATGGCAACTAAAGTCTGGAGAGAAATTGCCTCAGCTGAAGTGGAGATAGTTAACTATGAAATAAATGAAAAGAAAATATATTTTATGTGATCTGATTACATTGCAGAACTGCACTCTTCTTCTACACTGCTTGAAATGCATTTTTGTGCCAAAAGGAAGGGCCAGATCTTGATTCTTCTGGAAAGCCCTTTAAAAAATAAATAATGCTTTATCTGGGGTGATTGAGCAAGTTTGTATGTAAGCAGCTTTCAAGGTTACATGCTGTTGTTATATCCTTTTTTGTGTTAGCGTGGTGGCCAGGCTTCCCATCAAACCAGGCACTGGCACCCAGAACATGTCCCTGGTTTTAAAATCAAAAACTTTGAACTTAAACTGGGGTTTTAAAATCAACATGGCATTTGGTACTATATCAGATACCTGGGGTAAATCCAAGTTATACTATCAGAAAACAGTTGAATTTGTTGACCAGTTGTGTAGTCTTAGTGATTTGCATGTTTAAGAACGATATTCCACAAAACGTGCTGATTACCTTCAGCCATATTTTTGTAGCCTGTAGTTTCTTAGTCTGGGTAGACTTGAACATACTTCTTTCTTGGTAGTCTTGAACAGACTTTCATTATTTTGCTCAGGATTCACACTAGGTGGCTGGCATGAGTTTCCCTACATCAAATTCTTTAGTCATTTCCCCTTCCTTTTTTAAAACAAAAAGTCAGTTTTATACCCTTTGTTATCTTCTTAGTTTATTATTGAGTGCTTAAAAACAAATTCTGCTTTGAAGAGTTCCTTAGCTTATCCTTCAGAATTTTGGATGCAAGTTTGAACCTGTTGGTTTTGAAAGCAAACTATTTTAACAAGTCTTTTCCTCATGTTCTGTTTTTCCCAAACATTGAACTTCCTTTTCCATTTATATCTACATGTAGAATTATTTGTTCTAAAGGTGGCACAGTAGTCTCTCTTAAAACTCTATTTTTTCTATAATCAGTGACTAATTATACCATCTGTTCCTATATTAACCTGATGCCTGGCATGGATTTATCTGCTGTATATGTTTTTTTAATGCTGTATCTTTAGTTTTAATGAAATGGCCACTGATATTTCAGATATTCCTTTCATTCTCTGAGTGGAAATTGTGTATTACATTTTGTAGCTGAAAGCTTTCCTTTTCTTCCCTCCTTATAACTGTTGTCATTTTGAAAAAATATATCAAATGTTCATATATATTTTTAACTAGGACACACTTTTATAAGCAATTTTTGTTTTTTCATATCTGTGGATTCGTATCTACTGGTCATCCATTCCTCAAACAATTTCTGCTTAGAACTGATTTCCAAGTGTGCTAGTAACCACAAAACTTTTGGAAGATTCAAGTTTCAGGTATGCCAATCTCTGCTCTAGTCTGCTCCCACCACATAAAAGAACATTAGATCACAGTATTCTCACCTTGGCAAATGTGTTTTCTTTATATTTTATTTAAAGTCAGTAATTAATACTTTGCCCATCAGAGAGACGCCAAATACTGAATTGACCTGTAAGGAATAGTGTGATAAGAGAACTCTGTTGCTTATTCCTTTTACAAAAGCTATAAGAGCTTCATTACTAGCATAATAAAATGTCCATTAGAAGATGGGGGGCATTACAGGCAGATACAGTAGGATTTGTTCATCCCTAAACATACATGCGGCCCTAGATCCACATTCAGTGTAATTACTTGAAACTTTAAATCATGAAGTGCCCTACGTGGTCACGGTCCTGAACCAGACAGGCTGAAGTTGGAGCAAGTCTTTCCATTGACTTCATCTCAGAGCACGGACCCAGAGCTGTTGCTGAGGATGAGACACTGGCTAGATGTTTCTTGTTGAAATATGTTACCTTAATTTCTTAGCAAGAGCTCCACATTAATTTTCATTTGCTGCACAGATAGATTAGAAAAATGTGTTTTCCTCCTGAGATTAATGTATAATGACATCTATCCAAAGAATGCTTAAGTATTCACACTTCAGAGAAACTGACCTTTAAGCCACACTTAGTGAAAGTAAGCTAAATTCAGTATCGCATTCTTGTTACCAAGGACACTTATAATCATCTTCTTAATTGTCCTTGACAATCTTATCATTAAAGATCTTGGCATTAATTAACTATATAATGTCCCCTTCTTGATAAAATCAGCCTTGCTGGCACAATAGACATTGTATTCCCCAGGCATTCTTTGCAGGGACTGTATCTATAGCAGGGGTCGTTCATGCTACTAATGTTGCCCGGATGACACACAAATATTTGAAGCACTTAATTGTCCAAGAAGTGAGCTGAATGAAGGCAGCAGTGATGCTGTAAAATATGTTCCAGCTCAGTGTTTCTTAAGGGAGCTTTTATGCCGAGATTAGTATCAGTGTTTAATTGACAGCCTCTTCACTTAGTTAATTACTTGGGCTATTGTAGCAGAAAGAGAGAAATGGACAAAGGCATTTGTGATATGAATCACTACCAATACAGAAACAAATATGTGAGTGCTGTGAAGACTGACAGGAAAAATACTGAGTCTTATCTTTCTCTTTCTGGAGTATGATCTTCTTTCAGCAGTTTCAAAGGAAAACCTGAATCACCACAATAACATTGCTGGTTCAAAGGTGGCCAGGTACAATGCTTTTATATTTTTCAGATGACTGTTTAGGAAAGATTGCAAGTTGAAGGCTGAAAGTTCAATCTGTGTGTTGTATATCAAAACACAATCAGACAGAAATTGCATATAATTCCATATCTGCACACACACAAAATACGTGTAATTAACAATACAGCCCCACTTTCATAAATTGGAATCATCTTTAAATACTGAAAGACTTGGAAGACCTTTTGTGCTTTCTCAAAGCACAATACCTAGCTGAACCGTACTCGGGCTATCTCAGGCATCAGAAGGATTTTTTTGTAATATATGGTCAAAGTGCTTATGCAACTACCACTTTCCATTTTTAAAAATGGGCAGGCTAAAATTTTGAGTGTGGTCTGTAAATCTCTCGCACCATAATGCACTGAATCTGGTCATGCTTGAAATGTGAGCATGCACAAGGTCTTTCAAATGCAAACGTGGAGATACAGCAGTCCTGTTGAGAATGTTTTCCAGAAGGCAGAGTCATATTCATCCTTGGTGTCTCACTCCCATCCTCTCAGGTATTCATGCAATACCCACCTCCAGCTGTGCCACCAACAGACACTAGCCAAAAGCACACTGCTGCTGAAGGGAAGCAGCTTTTAGGGTGGTCCTGGATGCGGCTGAGGCCTCCAGTCCTTGGAAGAGCAGATTTCTCCTTCTGTCCCATAGTCCTACAACAGGTGAATTAATGACATTGCCCATAAACTGAGGGAGCCAGCAAACATACCAGGTTTGGCAGCAGTGATCTTGGGACACTATGTTGACTCCCTAACAATGGCCATGGCAGAAATCTTCATAACTTCTGGTGAAAAAATCCCTGTCTTCCCCTCTAAGCAGAGCTATAGGAGGCAAGACTAGAAATACTCGCTACACAGCAGGATGCCTGTGCCCGTTCTGGTTCTTTGTTCTCTGGTGTTCCATAACCTATTTCCTACCCAAATGTGGTGTATCACTACAAAAACCCAAAGGACTTAAGCAGCAAGGTGGGAAGGGCTGTGAAACCTCCTCTCTTTGCCAGTTCTGCTCTACCTCCACAATGAACAACCAGGGCATGATGAAACTTTTTGAGTATGAGCTCTAAAATTGCTTTGGATCATCCTCAAAATATTGGAGTTCCCATCTGGCCCACTAAAGCAAAGAAGATTTTAACAACACTAGTTAGCACTAGCAATCCTCTAAATCATACCAAAGCAATGGTCTTTAGCAGTGTTAACTGGAGACCCTGGCATGAACACCACTGCTGTGATCTGCAACAGCTCAGTCCCATTAAGAGTCTTCTATTTCAAGCACAAAGTGATCAGTTCCCCATATCATGTTATAACGGCTAGCTCTGGAGTGCAGTTTCATTATCAATTTATGATATGAGCTGCTGATGGAGAAAGAGGCTAGCTGCCCTCCTCTCTGGTCCAGGTTACATGTCCTCTTCCTGGTCACCGGCACCCACCTGCTGTGTGGCCAGGCTGAGCCACATCCACTGGCTGCTCTGGCTGGAAGCCAGCAGCGAAGAAGAGCAAAGCAATCGACGGATGGTGTGATGCGACTTGCTGAACCGATACATAGGACAGGGCAGGGTACACAGACAGGGGATCAGGGATGACAAAACTGTCCTTGTAGGGGAGAGTCAGCATCTAGACTGGCCTCAGCACATCACGAATACATGTGTTTGAGATGTATGTGATGTGTCTGAATGCAGAGAGGCCCAGCCAGAAGTTTCCATAAGGGTTCTGTTAGAAGAACTGTGGTTAGTTTTGAGCAGAGACCTTTTGACTCAATGCACCCGTCAGAGTGTATTTGTCTGTATTTGCATTTTTCCCATCAAACTTCCTTAGGCACAGTTTTTAATATGGAAATTATTTTGCTTATAAAAATGAGCAGACCTTTATTGCATGCTGTCTCCCTTGATGATCTTTCTGGAAAGTTGCCATTCCTCACTAAGGAGGCTAAGCCCTATTACTGCTGCTACTGCGCGTGAACAGGATGCGGGGATCTGCAGGTATACCCTGTGAATCTCTGAAATACTCATGCCCCATAAAACATCAGGACACACTTTTTTCCATACAGAGAATTAATTTGCTTTTTCCATCCCAGATGGAAGAATTCAGAGATTCCTAGCTTCAAGCAATTTTTTTCTTATCTGGCTCGGTTTTAACTTTACAGCTTTCTTTTTTTCCTAGAGATTTCCTTTAACCTCTTGATAACCATTTTGCAGAACAGACTTCACAAAACACTGCATATTCCAAGACAAGCAAAAAAGAGTTGCAAAATTTGGATTCTCCAGCACTCCCTCCCAGACTCCCAGGAGAGGCTTTGAGTTCATGCAAAAGTTTACTTTTCCCTCTCTTTCCTGTTGTTCACAAGGGAAATCTGAATGCTGGTGAATGTGATGGGGAAAGCCCACAGCTGAATAGATGGGAAGGTTTAGGTGCCAGTGAAATTCAGCAGCAGAGTCAAAAGATCCATCCAAAGCTTCTGCATTTAGATCTGAACAAGGACTGAACGGAGGTCCCGACAGCCAGTGGTGTTTGAACCTTGACTTGCTGTAGGGTGAAACATGCCTTCCAGTTCATTCAGGGGCAGGGATATATTTCATGGTTTTGGATACAGCTCACAAACTTCCATCAGCGTCAGCCCCTGCCAGATATACAACTGAGGCCAGCTTCCTGTTATTTCAGGTCACTGTCATTTCATCTGTCTTTAGATGCTACGTTTTCATAAGCTTGAGGAATGCTACTTTCGCTATCTGAAGTTAGGTTTTGCCCTGACTGCTCACTTTGGAAATCATCATATTTATCATAAAAGAATATCAAACAGATGGGATTTGGTGAATGAGTTAAAACCGAAGGCCGGGTCTATAAGGATGTGCCATTAAATGATTGCAGCTGACCTGCAGGATTAAGCACAGCCAATCTAACATCTCCTTGTGTGTGAAGTTCATTTGTGTGGTTTATGATACTGTAGTGTATAAAGAAACTATTTTTCCTTCCTTTCCTCCTGCTATTTTATTAGTCTCACAGAAATTCAAAGACTCAAAAATAAACAGAGTATTTTGAAATGACATGCACCCAGGTAAGAAATAAACTCATCAGAAATGAGTCTGGAATAAGAGTAAGATGGTTTCCGGGACTGCTGTTCAGGCAAGGCATGATGAGGCAGTCCAAGTCTTGGCTACTTGTAGTCCCTGTAGATACAACCACTGGTAGAGCTGAGTGGTCATTTCTGTCCAAAAGCTTGACTTGGTAGCTAACTGCAGCTGAGTCTTGATTGCCTTGATGCCTACTGCCACAGGGAAATTCCATATGAAAATAATTTATTGCTTTGTAAGGCAAATTATCCCCACATTCTGCTTGTTCTCACTGTTGAGATAAAAGAAATGAAGCTGTAGAAAGAAAACAACTTGTGAGTCACAGAGAAAAGGTGACAGAATGGTAAATACGGCACTCTTGGCTACTGCCTTCACCAAAAAAATCTTTCCTTTACTTACTTCTTCTACAAGCAGTATCTCTCCCCATGTCGTTTTCTTTAGTTCTTCATTCTCCATCTTGCAGAACTTCTGCTGTTATTTTCTCTGGCAGCTTACTAGGGCTTTGGAGTAGCTGAAAACAAACTAATACAGGAGAAAGATGAAACTGGAAAAAATAAACTTTATGGAAAAGTGCATCTGTTAGTCCCTGGAATAGTCTTCACAGGCAGACTCTGCAAATGGTGTCGTTCAAACAGAACCAGTTGCTGGGAAAGAACAGTCCAGAAATGGCTGGAAGAAGATACATAATTTTGAGAGACTTATTTTCATCTTGTCTAGCCCTGCTTACAGGACGGCATCACCTGAGGCAGTTGCAGTGACAGTCACCATTGCATTGCTAGCACTTGGATCGCAGAGTTAGTTTCCCAAAAGTCTGGTCAGTTAGAAAATGTATTTTTGGCTTGCTAGCTGTAATTTTAAACAAAGCAACAAAGATATGTGTTTAGCAGATTTGTTCTGAAACCATAAAACCTAGACTTTTAAAAAAATGAAATGTAAAAATTGCTGAATATGATTAAGTCTCCAGAAGAGTTCTGGTACTACCTTCTTTGTATTCTGAACTACTTAAACTACCATTCCATAAAATGCTGAAGACATTAATTAAAATTGTTGATCATTACCAGGTAAAACATACACTATGTCCTTATTTTAGTTTCAGATTATGTGTGCCATAATATCATTATACAGTCTGATGCAAGACAGCTCTTTGGGCAGTCACTGCTGCAAGATGAGACTTGGCTAAAATAGCAAATCTTAAAAATAATTTTGAAATAAAGATCAAAACAATAATTTATCATTTGTGCATTGAAAGCCACAGCAGGTACCCAGAAGACACTGTATGCTGCCTGCATATGAAAAGGTCTGTGAGTGTAAACACCAAGATAAGTGGCACGCAACAAGCCTGGGGCACCAATGGAGGGAACAGGTGGATAAAAGTGCTGCTTTCATTCAATTTACTTCTGATCGCCATTCTTTGCTAGTTGAATGGTATGTCTGTCTCTCTATGTGAGAGAGCTCCTGATGTCCAGTGCATATACTGGGTCCACAGTCAATGTACATGTTTAACCACAACAGCCCGTCTACAGCACAAATAAATGATGTGCTACGCAGGTGGCTTGAGAGACAGAGCGTAGGGATTGGTGTGCTAATTGAGAGGGAGACTTTTCAAAAGTTTAAAGAACAACGAAACTTTCAGCTTCCCCTGATGCCTTTAAAAATCTTCCACAAACCTAAGGTCTTAGAGAGAAGGCGTATCTGCCAGGTTTTTGTGCAGTTGTCTCCTCCTTTGCCTTTGCAACAAGCTAAGCAGTTTCAGGCCAGAAGAAGCTGGGATACCATGTAACTATGTCAACATGCTGTTGAGCACAGTCTAATAACCCCTGCTGAGAGGTAGCATCTGCTGCCTCCATCTCAGTTTAGCGCTAACAGGGATACATCTGCTGACTTGTATCTGACTGGCTTGGTACCCGAGATGAATGACTGTCAATGTCTCATTGTTTACATCTTGAAGGAGGATTTTATCCAGCACAAACCAACATTATTAATTATTTTCTAAAGCATTAGGTTGTCTCTCTCATTCTTAAGAAAATTAAAAAGTAAATTAGAAAAGCCTTCTTATCAGAAAAATGTTTTCATTCAACCTGATGCACTGCAGAACCCGTAGACGCTCCCGTTCCCATGTGATAGTCTCTATAAGGATGGAAAGTGCTCAGGCCTCAAACCCAGCAGCTTCAAATATAAAGTAGCAGAGACCACTAACCATCTTCTGAAGGCTACACATTTACAAAACATAGCTGTAAGTGAATGTCATCTACTCCAAGGCAAGCTGAAAGCTTGAACAGCTGCCAAGGATGAGCCAAGCCAAGGGACATGACTTGGCTCCCCCTTTCAGAATCTTGATGGGGGCCAAGGGAACTTGCTGTACGCGTATGGCAAAGCATATAAATTAAATGGTTTTTGACTGTGGCCACCAGAAAGCAGTGTCAGCATCCGGTCACTTGACTCTGCTCTAGCCCTGCCTCACAAGCTGCAGCAAGTGGCTCAGGGTGAAGGGCACGACTAGCTGAATTATGTCTGAATCCACCCACTCTTACTGCACTTCATAATTCCCCTTTGGTATGGCGAGGGATAACAGCAGAAAACGCCTTCATTCCTCAGTCCAGGCTTTTATTTTGCCAGCTACTGGCAGCTAACCATGGAAGAAAACACCATGGCTTTTTTCACTTGTTGCTTTGTTTTCAAAGGAGCAGTTTCCAGTGCAATCAAGAGTGTGTGAAGACAAGAGAAAAATGAGGTATCGACGATGGGCTTTGTGAATTACTAGTCACCAGCAGGACTGTTTAACTTTTCACACTACATATCTGTTTGAATCAGAGACAAGCCTAAATCCCACGGAACAGGAGGCGTGATCTTCCTGGGATTAGTAAGCACGCTCTGTTAATATAAATCCTAACTTTTGCAATCTGTAGCTTTAATAATGTTTATACAAAAAGTAATCTAAATGACACTGTTAACTTGAAACTAATGGCAGCTGGATGCTCCATAATTTATCTCTAAGTTGTAGCTGAGCATAAGATTTACGGTGCCAAAAATGCAGAGAGATTTCCCAGACATTTACTGCCAATGAGAGAAATGCCTGTAACGCCTGATGGTGGAGTCAGCGTGCACTGCTCCAGCACCCACAGCTCCACTGAGGCTGGGAGGCACATGCTGGAGGCAAGTGGGTTTGTGGTCCGTCAGCCACCGCAGACATCACAATATCCCTTCACTGCTGAATCACATGGTACTTCACATTTTCAAGCTCATATTACTTAATAAATAGATTAGGTGAAGGATGAATACGTGAAATAAAGTGATGCTATTTACCTCTGGGTATAAAAGATAAATGAATGGAAAGGGAAAACGTTGCACAAATATTTTAATGCAAGTGCTAACAGACAACATTGTATATGTGTAGTACAAAAGTAATCGGTAATATAACACAGATGTACCAAGAACAGAGACCCGTTACACATGCAAAGAAGAAGACTAGCAGTTAAGCACTGTCTTTGCAATTATGAACTTCCAGGCCAACTGGAAGGGGAGGATTCCTATCCATATTTACACATGGGAAGCTGAGTCATGCAGAGGTTGAGAGATGGGAATCCTCCTACGGGGAGTCAGCCTATCGCAGTCTGCACTCGCCCTTGGGGACGTGCCTGTCCCTTTCCTGGGATCAAGGAAGCACAGAGGAGACGAAGTCCCAACTGGGGACTTTAGCTTGGTACAGATGACTCTGAGGGACCTCAGACATCTCCCTGGGAAGCCTTTGGCAGAGCAAGAAGGAGATGCTAAACACCCAAAATTCATGTACCATAACAAAAGACGTTCTTCCTCTTTCCCTGAACAGTGCCTGAAAAATGTGTGTGTTTAAACAAAACCCTGTCCTACAGTTGTTGTATTACCACAGTTCAGTGGTTAGACAACTAAGGAGAAAAAAAAAAAAGTCAGTCAATAGTCAGACTAAAAAGCTTGCTTTAACACAGTTAAAGATGAAGTGAGCAAACTCTGGAGTGACTTCAGTTGAAGGAATTTAGAAATATGCAGTCTTTTTGGAGGGGGATTAATTCAGTTCATTTTTTATGTGAGGCCATACATAGTACACTTGGACCTAGATCTGAGGGTGAGTGCTGATCCCACCCTGCATTTGAAGATGTTTTAATCAGGAATTGTTTAAGAAATTAAACGTCGAAGGTGTTTTGATCAGGAATTGTGAAATTGACCCAAAGAACAGGTTTGAGAATAAGTGACAGCAAGTATTAGTGTTCAGAAAACATCATGGGATCATTGAATCGGTTCTGTTGTTCAAGTCTGATATCTTCTTTTCATCCATTTACCTTCTTCACTGAACCCAATAACTTTACAGATAGCCTTAAACTCTCAGAAATAATGTGCAGGAGACTGTGGTTTTATAGACAAGGAACAAGGAACTTGAAAGATCTTGCAAAAAAAAAGATAAAAATGAAAAAAAGGGAGAGATTTGATCATTCTAGATCCCGTTAGTGTTTGATCTGGAAGCCGAGGGTACTGATTCAATCATTTCACACAAAATGCATATCTCTAAATCAAAAGACACATCTCACTCTGAGTGGTTGTCTAAAATACATCAGACTAATGGTCCCCTGGAGAAAAGAGAGCAAGATGCCTACAGAGGTTAAATAATTCGCGTTTCTTGACCACGACTGAGATGAATCCTGTGCTGGGGAACTGTAGTTTGCATTATACTGTGAAAAAGGCCATGCATTGAAGACTATATACATAATTGAGTATTTTAAATATCCCTTCATCATCCCATCAGAATTAGCTGAAACATGGAGGCAGGGGTGAAGCAGCACACAGCAATGTACTTCGAGGCTGTGCACATACAATGAAGCAGATTCAAGACTGTTCAGGCAATTCTATTTTTTAATTGATAACATGAGGTCATTGGCTTACATTGGATTTCCCCCAGTATAACTCAGACTGTGGAAGAACTTGAATTATCTTTTAATGAACTCCAGCTTCGCTGATGACCCGCAAAACAGTTGCAACGTACAAACTGGAGTTCTTAACACGCTTGGCAAAGCCGCTGTTTTCACAGATTGCTCACAAAAGCACTGTAACAGAAAAGGTCTCCTCAGAGGAACACTTCCTCAATTTGCTTGCAAAATAGTTTTAGGCTTTGCGCACTGGGTGATATAGCTCAAAAAATTTCACTGTTGTTTTTCTCCCCCCCTTCAGTTCTGGGAAGAAAGCTCTCCCTAAGTTGCTGGTGAAGCGTGTCCCCAAATGTCCTGTTTCCTTAACAGGTGAGAATGTTCTTCTGGAAGTGACAACTAGCCCCAGCTGTTGAAACATTTTGAAGACTACTTGTACTGAAGAAGGGTTACTTCATGTGATGAAACTCCAATCAGTAGTCCAAATATAGGATTATTTCTAGCCCCTTTGTTTTGAGAACTGCTTCACTTACTACCACACGGGCTTAAGCAAGCTGAGGGATTTTCCCCTTACAGGTGTCAGCTTGGTAGACCGTTTGCAGGATTGCTAGCTTTGTAAGCTCAAAGCAGCGATGGACCTGAAGGGGGCACTGGTAGAGTAGCTGCATGCTGAAGGTACGCAAACATAAAGGCATCGTATGAAAAACTCTGTCTAATTAACTCTTCATTGCCAGGGAAAAAAAAAACAGAAGAAAGTGAAATCTGGTGTTTTCATCTTCCAGGTTCCTTGCGTGAGCCTCTGACTTCTCTGTATTCTCTGACTTACAGCACAGAGAGGAAGCTATCTTAGGGGAACGAGAAAACCCTTCATATATGTAGAATTCTTAGGAGCACTTATGAATAGCATATATGCCTATTCATCTTGGTGATTTTTCTGGTATCTGCTGAGACAGTATGCTATTTACCGCATTTGTAATAGAATACTATTGGACGATAGTGTGTATGGATGATTGGTACAGAAGTGGATTGCAAGCCACATAAAGCAGTCACCTTTTTTTTCATAGTATCACCCCAGTTCTTAATGGGACCTTAAGGCTTTATGGTTAAATGAAATAGACCATATTAAATTCTCTTCTGCCTCTTTGTAGGTCTTCTCCACTGATGTTTAAACTCTGGAAGATGTTGCTTGTTGATATCCAGAATTGAGCCTTTTGCAGTGGCCAGTGCATTTTTAATAAATTACAATTATGTAGCACCAAAGTTTTGGCACAGAAAAATGTTTATTTAGGTACTACAGCATTTTGATAACATATTGCGTGTGAAAGAAGAAAGCACAAACATCACACTCATGTGATGTGAATATACATACACATATGCGTATACATACACATAGCAAAAGTTTGTTCATCTGTAAATTAATAGAGAATTAATTATAAATAGTCTAACAGAAAATGTTGTATATTAAGGTTGCCATAGTGTCTTTAACTCACCTTACTATGCCTTGGGAAGTTTAACCTACAGTTTATTAGCTGCTGTATGATGACTGCACACCAAATTCTTAACTTTGGTTCATGCAAGGATGCATAATGGACTTTCTTCTGATTCGTTTCTGGAAAGATGTTAAGGAGGTGGGAATGCTATGAACATTTTTTTGAAGAGCAATTACGGTTAACTGTTTATTTCCTGTTACCATTCCTTTCTTGATAATAAGTTTCTTTTTGGCATGGGAGGAGGAGTGATACAAGGTACTGTGGAAAGAACATGTGTTACTGTGGATTTTGCATTAAGATTAATTTAGCTGTGTTGTCAATTAGGGGTTCTGCTAGGTGGAAGAAGCATGCCTTGAATTTGCCTTGAAAGACAGTAAAAATAATGTGCATCTCATGACACCTGTGCTTGTAGCATAGATAACCAAAGCACAGGTATTTAAATGTAGAAATCCAAAGCCCTTAATTCTATTCCCTCCAATGATGGGAGATTTCTCTCTCTACCTCCTACAAGAAAGCGTCCACTGTTGTGTTTGCAGTTTACATTGTTCTTCCACCCTTCAACTCTATTCAACACATTTTCTTCTAGGTAAAATCAAGAACTAGAATGAATAAGGTTTAAGTGTACACATCCTTGCTCGTCCTCCTCCTACACATTTCAAAAGTGTAAACAAATTTCTTGAAAGCTCATGAAAATGTGCCCCAATCTTCTTCTGCTATTTATCTATTCTGCTGTTTTGTCTGTTACTGTACAATTTGAGGATTTCAGCAGGTGACAAGGGGAGAAAATATTTTAATGGAAAGGACCTTGCTGAGTGCCACTGACAAACAGGGAGAAGTGGGGGATGTACGTATCGTGGAGATTTGGGTTAGGAGATTGGCACTACTGGAGGAATGCAATTTGAATGATGAAAAATAATTCATGATGATTTTCCAAGGCATTCAAGGAGTTTCACTAGAATTTTTTTTTTACACGCATTTCTATTTTAACAAAGAAAACTATCATATGATATTAGAAGAAATAAGCATGAAATTAAAGTTTTACCATAAATGAGAGACACGTCAAGATACACTTTAGAAACACACTCCTAAATTGAATTTGGCCTTGAGTCTATGCAGGCACACGGGTCACAAACAAAAAGAACACAAAGCTCAAGCTAAGCTTAGTGAGATACTTTCAAGCTTTATAGTACATCCTCTAATAATAAATTTATGCCTGAAAATATCTCTTTGCTGTCAAACAGCCCCTGTGAGATAATGAAGTGTGAGCTATTCTGTTAACCCTTCCCCGTTACCTGTATGGTATTTTTAACAAAAAAAAGCTCATTAAAAAAAAGAAAGTTCAAGGCTGAAACTCATCATAAAAAGCTTAATTGTTAGGCACGAGCCAGCACGCCCAGAGAGCAGCTGCCAGTCGCTCATCTCCCTGGATGGTCTTCAGGGCAAAACGGGAATGTGGGCCCCCATCCTGCCAGAGCGGGCTGGAGGACATGAGGAGGGTGAGGGACGGATGGCTGCTGCGCGAGGATGCTCTGCACCATGCGGGACATTCGTTAGAGGCTGAGAGCAGTGCCCTTCTGCAGGGAGAGATGGAGCGAGCAGGGCAGCTGGGAGGTGGTAGGGCTCCGAGCTGGGAGAGATGAAAGGAGGAGAAACTGAAAACAAGTATGCACGCCTCCGGGTCTCCAAAGGCTAAAGCTGTTAAACTTTGGAACCACACTAGCTCCAGGAAATAGCTGAAGTTCACATCCTATCTCCACAGTCTGCATTTAGCTGCACATTTACTCCTAAGTTTATTTTTAATTTTATGGCTGGTCCACACGCCACCAGTTGGCCTATGCTCCTGGCCTTGCCATACTTACTTGGAGATTCAAATAATTCTCTTTTTTTTGTTCATAATACAATGCTAAACCAAACAGAAACTGACTTCCACATTCCCCAACTTTCCTTAACTGTTAATGATAACTTTTTTCAGATTTCCATAGTTTTTTTTACTTTAGGAATATACAAGAAGGTAATGCAAGCAAGGTGGTTAGGAAGTTAGTTAAGGTTATTAAATGGTAGTAACACAGGAATCTGTTGCATCATTAACAAAATGAAGTGCTTTAAATCATTCTGAACCCAGGAGCTGAGAAACTAAACACTTGACCAAGTAGTCAAGTCCCAGCCCTTCCTAAAACCGGGAACCTCAGTTGGCACATCTGGATCCTGCCCACCCTGCACACAGCGAGGATCCGGCCAGCGGACCCCAGCACCAGGGCTTTGTCATCTCCCCCCTGGGTGCAGAGGGAGGAGGAGGAGGTGGCAGGAGGTGTCCAAGATGTCCAACCTCTTAGCGCTGCACAGCAGAGAGGGACGAACGCCAAAGGGAAGCCCATCAGGGGATGATCCCTTAGGCTGTCCTGATCAACTATGGGACTAGAGGAGAAAATCCATCATCCAAGGGAACATCTGTAGCAGATGGATTTTCTTCACAAACACTAGAGGAATTTGAAAACCCACAGTAGCTGTAATGATGGCAGCTTTGACAATAATATTCATCTTGGCTGAGGTCAGAAACACACATCTCTGAATGTGGAACATTCACAGGGAGTTAGTCATATAAACCCAGATGGCAAAGCCAGCCACAGCATGGAAGATTTGACTATAGATCGGGGTTGGAGCTATGGTGAACTCACAGCACATTGAAAAGAAAATGTCTTTAGAGCACCTCAAGTTAATATTCTTATGATGCTGGAAGCCTTTGCACATCTGACAGGTTTTTTTTTAAAAAAATGCCTAGTTTACCATAGCATTTTTAAACTGAGAAGTCACATTTCTGTCAAGGAGAAAATTCTGTGATAGCTGGATGTGGTTTCACAAGTAATTTTTAAAGAAATGTCCCAGTCCGGCTCCTTCAAGGGTCCTGTGTTGCGCGTATCGGAAACTCTCAGGCAATCACCTCTGTCGTTAGCGCTAACACCTCTCACCAACCCCCGCAAACAGTGCCCTGTTTGTGCGAAATCAACGGCGCCAATTTCTGCTGGATTTCGTTAAGCGCCGAAATGCGTAGTAGAAATCTGGCACATAGTGGGAAAAAATGAAGGTTTAACTGGCACCACAACAGTGTTAAAAGGGGGATTAGTATTAGCATGCGCTTTGAATTCAGAGTAATAGAAGTAAAACCAGACGCGTTTTGTTTGGCATCTATTTCATGTCCCAGTGAAACTGGCATACCACCATTCGATCAGGCACGAAGCCATCCCAACAGATGGTCCCCAGCAGCAGCAGCCAAGAGACCATGTATGAACATCAAATGCGTTTGCGAAGGGCAGGACTCCAGGCTGCCAATGTTGAAATTGTTTTCCATTCCCAGCTTCCGTGCTGATGGCTTGCGAGGCTTCGCAGCCGCTCCCCCAGCCCGGGGACCAACCCATCGGCGTGCGAAGGGTCTGCTCCGCATTCAGCGCCGGGGAGAGGGGGTACCGTCAGGACTGTTATCAGACCTTTTGTGCTCACCTCCCTCTGGCCTTTTGGAGGAGAACTTCATCACGTCAGCTTGAAAATGCTCCTGGACACACCGTTTGGGTTTAAATAAAAAGTTGGAAAAAGTGTGGGCTTCTGCTCCATAATTTTCTCAGGACCTGTGGAGGCACAAGGGCACCAAAAGTGCTTACAGAACAGGTGTGTCTGGGAGGCAACAAGATTTTTCTTCAAGGACCAAACTGGCACAGATGAACACGTTACTGTGTCAGCCGCTACGTGCTGCAAGGAGAGATATTTTTTTTCAGTTCCCAGTTAACTGGCTACTAAGCAAATCTGTTGCTCGTGCTCCTGTGTTGCAGCCTACATGGGCTGTGAGTTTGGTTTGCAGATGCAGGTGTTCAGATAACCCAGTGTGGATCTGAACGAGCCCCAGCTCTTCCCTCTCCCAGTCACCACACCTCTACGTGCAGGAGCAGAAGTCACTCAGGCTCTGTTGAGCCCTTTGTGGTCGCTGAGTACCGTCCCCCCGAGGTACCTGTGTGGCCACATGCTTCAGCTCCTGGGAAAGACTGGAGCACTGAGATTACAGCCGCAATATCTTACTCTCCTTCCCTTTTGTCGTTCCTGCTCCAAAACAGAAGGTGTTTATACTGCCAGGCCAAATGCTCCCTTCTCTATCACATGGCAGAAGAACGAAGGAGGCAAGTAAGCCTAAAACCTTGGAAGAACAACTGTAACACCAGTCCAGCGTGCTCCCTCCAGTGCCTGGCCTGGGCAGACCCAGTGGCACGGAGCAGGAGCGGTGGCAGGGGCTGCCTCCAGCCGGGTCCTCGCAGTCCGGTCTCTCACCAGTGCGCTGTGCAGAGAGCTGAGACCCCGAGGCCGCCCAGCTCTGAGGGGCAATCCCCACGTCACACGACAGGCAGGTGTCACCGGCTGTGGAGAGGTCTTTTTACCTCATCTTCTACACATTTTGTCTCTCTATGGGATCCTTTACCCTTTTAAATTACAAAATTACTCTAAAGTTCCTTCGGAGTTTATGAGGCTGAGGATCAGCTTCTCTTTACTCAGGTTCATGGCTTAATTGCCGTCCACTGTGTATAATGACGTTGTCCATCAAGGAGCTTCCTAGAGCTTAACAAGCCAGACACATAAGCTTCACAAGCATGCAAATGTAGATATATGTATTCCAAATAACTTCTCTCATTGCTGAAGTGCAGCCACCCTGCCATGAATTGTGGCAATTTTTCAACAATGTGCAGCTGCATTACAAAACCGTGCAGGATAGGAAGCAAAGGATACCTCATTTCAAGGAAACCCAGGAGGAATCTGAGATTGGCTCCATAGAATTAATCCCACGTGAATTTGTCTCCTGACCAGGTTAAATAGTTGGCAAGTGGAAAGGAAACGAGAACATATTTCATTAATCCTGAGGGTCTAATTTGCTTGTATTTGAACCCTTTTGTGTGTATGAACCTTGAAAACAGCTTGTGATTCAACATCGAATGCTTTTGTGCAGTTGTCCTGCCAAGCGAAACTTGTTTGAGCTCCACTGATGTTCCAATACCAACAACTGATACAATCTGGCTAAACCCTAAATTCCCATTTATTATGCTCTTTGAATGTTTCCAATACTAAATAAAGTGTCAAAAAAGTGAGATGGATCTATGAATACGTTGGAGAGTAAAAAAGGGGTTACGTGCACTGATACATATGTTCAGCGAATACCAAAAGGTCTGGAATCTGGCTAGGGTGCCAGAGTTGGTGCCAAACTAACTCCAAACAGCTTTTCCAATAGCATCTCCCTTCTTTAAGGTCTCAGGTGGACCAGCTTCAGAAAATGCTGACCGGGTCCACATGATGGCATTTCCAGCAAAGTCTTTCAGCACCACCTAATGAACTGCAAGGGTTTTTTCCTGGCAACGCCTGCGGGTCTGTGAGAATTCCTCAGTCACAGATGGAGCAAGCCTAGAGTCTGGGGCAAGACAGAAGCAAGAAAAGCCTGGACGAGGTCCTGTGCAGCCTGCTGTAGGTGACCCTGCTTTGGCAGGGGGGTTGGACCAGGTGATCGCCAGAGGTCCCTTCCAACCCCGAACATTCTGTGATTCTGTGAAAATACACGGCTTGAAAATAATGCCTCTGCCTGCAGCTTCTGACTGAAAGTTCATCCAGGAATGAGCCAGAAACAGCCCACTTGTAGTGACTTTAGTGTTGCTCAGGTTTGTTTGACTTAGCAACAGGCCTACTACAGGTGCTTTCTGTTTGCTACAAGTTTGTTGTTTTGTTTTGTGTTGTTTTTTCTTTTGCAACGAAATAAACAAAATTATAGCAAAACCGCACCAGCTCTGCGTGCATCAAGCAGCAGATTCTTTGTGGGTCTGACATAAAGCCTTGCTTATCACACTGGCAGATTTTTAAATAATCTTTTTCAGCCTTTTTGAAGCAAACCCTGGAAAATAGGGAAGAGAAATTTCGCAGTTTGATCTTTCCATCATGAAGTTTTATGGTTCTGTCCGTGATACGCGCACAGTTCTGTGTAAGCTGATAGCAGCACTGAAGCAGTGAAGTCTGCAGTGGGATCTCTGGCCCTTCTTCCCTTGAGGGAATTTTTTATTTTTCCTTTTGTGTCAGGTCGCAACGTTTCGGAGAAGGGTGAGCTGCCAGCATCACGCCTAAGGGCTCCTGCGACGCACGGCAGGAGTCCCAGATTTGGTCTTTAACTGGGTTCTTCGCAGTGCAGTTCGAACCCTTACTGGAGAAGCGCGTGGTTTTCCCCACCTAGATTCTCCTTTCAGAGGACGCGGGGGTGCTTTGCTTCCCCGAGCCCCCGAGGTTGCGCCGGCGGGGAGGTGGCGGAGCTTTCCCGGGCTGTGCTGCCACCTCCCGAGCAAGCCGCGGGCTCTCCCCGCTGAAAGCCGCCCGGGCCACCCTGATCCTCCTCCTCCTCCTCCTCCTCCTCCCTGCGGGAAGGACGGTCGGTGCCCGGTGACCTCCCGCTTCCCAGGAGCACCCCCCCCTCCCGCCCCGCTCCGCACCGCTGCGTGTGTGTGTGCGGGGGCGCCCGGGGGCGTAACGCCGTTACCACCGCGGGTTCAGAAACACTGCTGCCGGCCGCGGGCCTGCCCTCCGCCCCTCCGGCGGTTCCTCCGCCGCGCCGGCTGCGCGGCCCCGCGCTCCGAACCGCACCGCGCCC